>JAEEGL011378743.1_pt1 | contig 68496 bp, 78 predicted proteins | sample 9134231 | NCBI WGS metagenome assembly JAEEGL01 (sample SAMN16246548, study PRJNA631951) | gut metagenome | biome: gut microbiome; feature: rumen; material: fiber-attached | host: Bos | place: Iran: Karaj | collected 2018-10 | reverse complement strand
TGTCATAAGTCACCTAGAACAGATGAAATAATTGAGTGCGGTGTATGAAAGATAGAAAGAGATATAAGGGTAAAACTTGGATTAAAGTGCGTATGCGCAATGCACTCCTAAGAGACCTCTAGAGACGGTGAAACTGCAGACTAGATAACGAGCTAAGAGGAAGAGAAATGTAAAGACCTTATATCTATAAATGTCGCAGTCGTATAATGGCTAGTATATCACCTCGCCAAGGTGAGGATGGCGGTTCGATCCCGCTCTGCGGCTCCATAGTAAAATTTTATGTATATTAACCTTTTTCTATTGACAAAAGGCGATTTTTAATTTATAATATATATGTAAAAGATAAGGAAAGATAATTTATGGTTAGGTGGTGAAGTGGCTCAACACGGCAGGCCGCAACCCTGTTATACGTCAAAATTTGGAGATTATAGACGGATAGATTATAATAATTATATAGGAAGTGATATAATTATGAAATATAATTGACAATATTCAGGAGTTCATTGTGGAATATATAAAATTACTAATAAAATAACTAAACAATGTTATGTAGGTCTTTCAGCGGACATATTAAGTCGTTGACGACATCATATATACGCATCAAATGATGAAAGATATAATGAATACAATTATCCATTAATGCAAGATATAAGAAAATATGGTATAGATAATTTTTCTTTTGAAATACTTGAAGAATGTTTACCAAATCAATTATCAGATAAAGAAAAATATTACATAAAAATTTTAAAACCTTTTTACAATAAAACTTCTGGTGGACGAGGTGGAAATGTAAAACTTCCAGAAAAGTTCTTTGAACTAATACAAGATTTAAAAGATAATATATTATCTTATCAAGAAATAGGAGAAAAATATAATTATTCAAAAGATAGTATTGGTAGAATAAATAGTGGAAGAATGTGAAAACAAGATAATTTAGAATATCCAATTAGAACTGCAAAAATGAACACTAGAAGGAATAGAAAACAACCAGTAGTGCAATTTAGTCTCGATGGGGTTCAGTTAGGTATTTTTAATACTGCAACTGACGCTGCAGAAAGTATTGGTGTTTTTGACCATAATGGATGTGGACATATATTAGAATGTTGTAAAGGACAGCGTGTTAGCGCATACGGTTTTAATTGGAAATATTATATTGACCCTGTAGCCAAGTAGCTAAGGCAGGAGGCCGCAACCCTCCGATCCGCGGTGCAATTCCACGCAGGGTCTCCAAAATATAAGACAAAAGGAGAAAGAAAAATGATAATTTACATTGTTACTGAAGGGAAATACGATGAATATAGTATTGAGAAAGTCTTTTTATCAAAAGAAAAGGCAGAACAGTATGTTAAAGATATGAATGAAGGACATTCATATAGAACCTATAGAGTGGAAGTATATGAGACCGAAGATTAAAAAATAAATTTTAAAAAATTTATTGACAAAAGGTAAAAAATATTATGTAATATAAATGTAATAATAAAGAAATAATATTTTTAGAAAGGAAAAGAAAAATGAAGAAAGGTAATGATATAATATATGTTCCATTACACTCTTACATCGAAGACTTAACTACCTGTAAAAAAATCGGTGAACCCAGTATGCAAGTGCCGTGAGCGGGAAGAGGAAACTCTATCGGGTTAAACAGTTAGGGGAGAGCAAACCCTATGGAATAGAGCCGCAGCGATAACCAAGCTAATTGGTGGTGCGTAAATCCGCCATTCCTTTATTGGAGGTTTCTATGAGTAAGTTGACTAAACAAGAGAAAAAAGATAGAAAACAATATCTTAAAACTTACAAAAAATACAAGAAAGAACTTATGGAAATAGTGAAAAAACACTACGGTCCGTGGGATAATTTCTTAAGTAACTTTTTTGATGTTATAGTTCGACACTGGAAAGATTATTATGAATTAGGCTATAATGTTATAGCAATGGAGTCAGAAAATAGACCTACTAGATTACAAATTGCATTACAAATGAAAGCTTTGTATGATAAGTATCAAGATATGAATGCTCTTGATTTCGAAAGAGCAGATGGTTCTATAGACGCAGATAGTTATAATGAAGCGTACGAAAAAGCAAAAAGAGAATTCTTTGAGTATTATATGGAATACGCTGATGATATGTGGGATTAATCCCGCATTAATAGTCCGTTAGTGGAATTGGTTTAACACGTTGCCCTCTCAAGGCAAAGATTGTGAGTTCGAGCCTCATACGGACTACCATTTTTGAAAAATTTAAGAATTTTTGATATATTAAATTTGGATAGCTACCTGCAAAAAATTTCCTTTTCGACGGGTTCGTTAAGGTTAAATAGCTAGGCATCACATACCTTGAATATTGTGCCCTAGGATATTGGGTTAAATATCTGCTTAAAGGATTGGTGAGAGAAAATGAAGCGACATTGTTTTATAAGTTATGAACAAATATGTGATAGAATAGAAGCTTTACAAAAAGATTTTACACCAAAAACTAATCGAGAGTTGAGAAAGCTTTTAAAGCGTAAACAACGCCTTGATAAGAAAGCGGCGAAAATCTTCTTGATGTAAAAGGATTTTGGCTACTTATACCTCTATTGTATCACGTTGATTTATTTTCTCTTTTGATACATGGTGAGGTTAGTCCAACGGTTAAGACACTGGATTGTGGCCCCAGGCATACGGGTTCGACTCCCGTACCTCACACCAAAAAAATACAAAAAATTCTTGACAAAACTCAAGAAATAAGTTATAATAAAATTAGATAAAAAAGTTGAGCTTAGACTTTGAAATTGGTTATGCTGAGGTTCATTGTTGCAGAGTTCAGATATAACTTTTAGTTATAGCAAATGGAAGGAAAACCATTTAAATCCCTTTGGGCTGTTGCAACGGTCCACCCACCACTCAGGTTAAGCAGTGGGAACTCCAGGAGCAATTGTGCAAACTGCAAGATGGGGTTGTGCCCATCAAATTAAATTTTACTATCTAATCTGTCATAGGTGGTCTCGTGGGAATGGATGTTCCTTCATCTAACGGGTTAGATTTTTGAGACTGTGCTACACGATATGCACATAAAATAAGGTCGTGTTTGAAATGTGTCGGTAGATACGTAGCTCTGTGAAAAAAGGCGTTAGGCTCGGTATACACGCAGAGAGCGCCTACTGCTGAGGTCGGAAGCGAATCAGACCTCATAAATATAAAAGAAAGCTAAGCACGTTCCGCTAACATATAAGTGAATGAGAAGCATGCTCAACCTCGTGTCAACAACTCACAAAGTATGCAGTTTTAATTATTCTATATATGTAATTGAAAAATCAAACGGGATTTTTACAGAGGTCTGGCTTGCCGAACCTTGAATTTTAAAGTAGATTAAGTGAGTGCATGAGCTTAATTGAAACCAAAAAGGTTATAGTTAAACATATGAATGTCCGGCATTGCGCCGCACGACTCCAAGGGCAGAAACACGGGAGGATAAAAATAGTAGGGATAGCAGAGATGGACTGCGTATGGGGAAAAATACAGGGAGCTTATTCAATTCACCTCTAGTGATTTTTCACAGTTAAAAAGCAATTGCGCTGTATTTCTTAATTCTATAGCCACAGATATGCGAGTTTATGTTAAGTTGCAATAGTGTAAATTCAATCTGTCATCAAGTTGGCGACTTGAAAGGTTTGCTAGGATATGAACCAGAGTGCAACTAGGCAGGTATTTAAACAATTAGTTTTAAAGCTTGACCAAAAGAAAAACTAGATATAGCCCGATTACGGCTGCGAATAGTAATCACTTGACAGTTTTAGTGTACGGTAGGACGGCACTTAAAATAAATATCCTCTATTGACGCTGACCCGTATGCGGGGTTGACTAGTCTTAAGGTTATGATTTTGGGATGAGCCCGCCTTGTCTTATGTGGACAAAAAAATCAATGATACAATTGACTTTAACAGTAGTCCAACAAACTGTGGCGGCAGCAAGTGACCCAATCCAACTAACCTTAAAGGGTGCGGGGCGTCAGTGGAAAATTCGGCGTTTCACTATAATCTAAAAGATCCGAGTATTATGGCGTTTACTGTGGCAGGAAAGCGTCCATCGAAAGATGCGAGCGGTGGGTTGGTTTTAATAAGTTTCCCAATTAGCCAAATAAACTTATTTCATTTTATACATGGGGATGTTTTCTGGTATTCGCTGTGAGTTGCGAAAAAAGATAAGCATACGCAGTAGACTGCGTTAAAAACGTCGAGGTTTTGTTATAAACGCAAACTCAATTAATATGGCAGCTGTAGCTGCAATGAATGCTCCTAGAGCATACGCTTTTGCCTAATCTATAAACATTAGGAAACGAAATACGTTGACTCCTATAAACGCAAAGTAGTTCATTTCATAGGAAAACCTAGCTTGAAGGTTAATAAAGCTTAGATGAAAAATAGTTTGTTAATTTTAATTTTCATTTAATATGCTAAAATTAACTAATATGTAGAAAGTCTGATGGACCGGCTTGCATACACGGGTTCGATCCCCGTCATCTCCACCCAAGAGTTCAAGTTATTGATTTGAACTTTTGGTTGGAAATGTTGAAAAATTATTTGACAAAAGAGAAAAAATAATTTATAATATATATGTAAAAGAAAGGAAGTAATAACTATGAAATATGAAGATTTGATTAGTTGGTATGACCAAGAAATCCATTGGATGGTTCGTTTGTTAAAAGACGATAATTCAAATGTTGAATACTTGCGTGGTTATTATGCCGCTTTACGTAGAAATTTTCGAGAAAAGAAAATGGATTGTGAAGACTTTCCAAAAATTACAAGAGGTTCACGTTTTGAATATCGTGGAGTTGTAGTTAAAGTATATCTTGACGACCCAGGTCAACAATTATACGCAATAGTAAATGGAGAAACTATTAGTGGTGGTTCATTTAACGGTGAGCCACAATATGAATTCTCTGAAGCTATTGATTATGCAATAGATAAGATAATGTTATCACAAATTTTTTAAAAAAAATTAATCGAAAATTTGTTGACAAAGTCTGAAAAATATTGTATAATATAAATGTAAATAAAAGTTAATAGTTATCTTTATAATTTAATTGTGCAACCTTATGAAAACATCTTGTTTGATGATAAGGGCTCACGTTAAGTAGTAGCAAAAGTAATGGGATACTGTTATGAGTAGCAAAAACTACGGCAGGTAACCAAGTAGTAATCCTCTCTGGTAAAGAGGTTCAACGTGATGGCGCATAGAAAAACTGTGAGATAGACATAATCAATTCGAGGCACCTACAAGTGGCTCTGTAGTAATACATCCCACGTGCGGTTATTTTTAAAGAGGGAAACTTTAGATGACCCCGTACTCTCCAAATATGGTGTTGGACTTGATGTCCCGTGAGGGGCTATAACTTGAATTGATTGTACGAGTAGCCGTATGTCCATAGTTATATGCTTACAAACATATAATTACCTTTTTATTATAATGATAGAAAGTTAATACAGTAGAAGAACAACAAAAAATTCTGAAGCTCGGTGAAAGTTGGCAAGTACTGATTTTGCCCATTGTTCGGTGTAAACCCATTTGAGAAGCTCTAGGGTAGCTCCCTTCTGCTCAGACTCACGTGAATGTCTGTTAACAATCTTACGTTGGAACGAATGTATATTGAAGAATAGCACGATTAAATTATAAAGATAATTATTACTTAGACATATATGTGTCCCGAGCACGACCGTTAAACTGCTTACCTCCTTTCCCTAAAATATTATGGTGAGAGGTGCTGAACGTGGCGAGTGTTTGTATTTAGGTGATATAAACTTTCGCTTGAAAAATCTTTGAAAGGTAACAAGAGGTAAAGAAAATGATGTGGACTATAATAATGGCTAATGTAAATAGAAATTTTAATAACCATTATTTTACTATGTCATAAGATTGACTTTACTTTTGTTTGTAATGTAATAAGATTGTACACAAATTGCGGCGTCACTTCTATATGATAGTGGCGTTTTTTTTGTCAGTTTCGTTCAAAGGCTAGGACGAAGCGTTCATACCGCTTAGATATGGGTTCGAGTCCCTTAGCTGACACCAAGAAAATGCGGCAAAATTAATAAAATTTTATTGACAAAAAGGAAAATTTATTATATAATATAATTGTAAAAGATAAGGAGAAATATGTATGAGTAAAATTAACTTAGAATTAGATGTAGATATGACAACTTTAAGATTTGTATTATATGAAGAGTATAGTGATTTAGATGAAATCTTAGAGTACACAGATGAGCGAGTAATTGATAAAGCTCAAAAGAAAATCGCGGCTTTACTATGTAAAAGATATAATAAGGTAGCAGAAGAAATTTTTAAAAAGGCAGATAGAGAAACTATTGATAAATTTATTCAATATTTAGTTGCAGAAAAACAAAAAGAAAAAGAGGAAGAACAATTAGAACAACCAGTTCTACCTCTATAAGAAAGGAATTGATTAAAAAATGAGTAATGTGTATTTTGTATCAGATTGCCACTTTTCCCATCGAAATATATTAAAATTTGAACCAATTCGCATTGATTTCGTCGCCAAGTTCATGTCAGAACACGGCAGTAGAAAAACTTTTGAAGAGGCTCGTGAATTTTTAATGAATTGTATTGAGACGGGAGAAAATGTTGAAACCATGCTTTATTGGCACGATGAGGCAATTATCGCCGCTTGGAACTCACGAGTTAAGGACGACGATGTGGTATGGTTCTTAGGTGACTTCGGTTTTAAAGACACAAAGAAAATGCAAGAAATTGGTCGTAGATTAAAAGGTCATAAGCGTATGATTATGGGTAATCACGATAGAGAGAAGCCAGAATTTTATTACACTTGTGGTTTTGAATTTGTTAGTCCATATCCAGTAATATTAAAAAGACACTTTATTTTATCACACGCGCCAGCATTTATTAACTATGTATTCGATGAAGATGGAGAATTAATGCCTGTACGTGTTGCTTTAGGAGATATGTTTAATATCTATGGACACGTTCACTCTCACTCAGATTTTGCTACTCTTGATAAAGATAGCGCATGTGTATGTGTAGAGCGTATCAACTTTACTCCAACAATATTACACGTATTTGATAGTTATGTTGAGGGTGATGCAGGAAATCCCGCAAAGGCTAGACGAAAGTAAAGATACTTTAATTAGTATCTTCTTTGGACCCGTAGCTTAATTGGTTAGAGCAGCGGACTCATAACCCGCCGGTTCTCGGTTCGATCCCGAGCAGGTCCACCAAATTTTAAGATTGAGAGGAATTAAATATGTACAAAGGATTATATGATAAGTTTTCAAATTGGTTCAGAGGCGGCAATATTTGGCTTTATTCAGACCCACATTTTGGCGATGAAGAAATGAAGTATATCCGCAAGAATTATATTGGTGATGAGGAGCAAGTAAGACGTATCAACTCAAAAGTAGGAAAGAATGATACAATTATTTTCTTGGGTGATATTGGTGATGTAGAATGGATTAAGAAGGTTCGCGGCTACAAAGTATTAATTATGGGTAATCACGATAGCGGCGCAACAAACTATAAGAAAAAAGTAGAATATCTTCCTTCTATCTGTCCAAAGTGTAAAGGTGAAGTAGTTTTCGACCTTGAAACTGCACGTAATTGCGGAATGGAGTATGCTTGGTGTAAAAACTGCGGTACAGTAAGACCAATAGATAGAGAAGAAAATAATCATTTATTTGACGAAGTATATGAAGGTCCAGTATTTATTAATGATAAGGTAGTTTTATCTCATGAACCATTCCCAATGGCAAGATTAACTTCAAGAGATGAAAAGGGATATAGTAAAGATGTTTATTGTTTCTATAACATTCACGGACACGATCATTCAAACACTTTACAAAAATTTCCTGATGACCCTTTTATGAATGTTTGCGCAGAGCATATTGATTATACACCAGTATCATTATTAAGTATGCTAAAAAAGGGAACTTTTAGTAAGATTGATAATATTCATAGATTTACTATTGATAGAGCAACTGCAAAGAAGGGCGGCAAGAAAAATGGCTAACGAATCAACAAAATTATATACCCTAGAAGAGTATTTACGTTTCTATACTTTGCTTGGATGGGACGAACAAAATATCGTTGAGTTATATATCAAAGAAAAAGGTTTAGAGATGCAATATTCTGATATGCTTATGAGATTAATGCAATCTGCTCTTTATAAGGAACAGTACAAGAACAGTAAGACAAGAGAAGTTGTGGAATGTTATAACGGTTATTGTGGATTAATACATAATAAAGAATGGACAAATGAAGAAAATGTTTTATGGGATAAGTGGGTTATTGAATATGCATTAAATTTTGAATTGAGAGAGTCAACAAAAGAAGTTGTTAAGCAAAAAGTGCCGCAAATGATTGCTCCAAATTGGGGTTATAGAGGATTACTTGCATACATCAATAAAGAGTGCAGAGTTTTGTTTAAAAATCAAACAGAACCAGACGATTTTGATTTATTAGAAATGCCAAAAGCAAATGGTCTTACAAGGTGGTAGAATATGATTAGTAAATTTTCAGAAATGTTAAAATATGCAGAAGATTATTTATCTTCAAGACCTTATATTGCGGACTTAATTGTGGATAAGTATGAGATTTGTAATATCTACAATATTGGTAGTAAATTAATAGGCGCCACTGGTGTTGGTGAGACAATGACACTAGATGTAAAGATAAGAGGAACTTTTGACTCTGATTGGCAATATATTTATACTATGGAAATCGAATCTTTTTATGGTATGTGTATTAAAGGTCAAGGTTCAAAAAGAATTAGATAATAGGGCGGAATGTCGCCGCCTTAGATGTGGGCTTAGTATAATGGTATTATAGCGGTCTCCAAAACCGAAGATAGGGTTTCGACTACTCTAGCCCATGCCAAAAGAAAGGATAAGAGTACATATAAAATGAAACAAGGAGTAAGAGTTTATTTAAAAAGTGGTTCTGAGGTTGATATTGAATGTTCTACTATATCTGAAACAAAAGAAGTTTTTAAATCATTACTTGAAGGTGTAGAAAAGTATAAAGATGAAAAAGACCATGCAACTATTTCTGGTGATATTGGTGCTTATATAAGATATGCAGATGTTTCTGCAATAAAAATTATTTGGTAAGGTATGACAGGAGTGAATAAATAATGAATTTAAGTGATTTAATTTTAATATTAGATGGATATGAAAAAATATTTTATTCTACTGAAAATAGTAGATGTTATTCACGAAATGAATTAACAATCAAAGATTGTATTGAATTAGCAAATCGTGAAATTAAAAGAGTTAGTTTGGAAAAAGATGAAGAGAAAATTAACGTTTTAATTGAATTTAAAGAATTATAATAAAAATTATTTGGTAGAGAAGAAATTATTAATTTTCTTCTCTTTTTTATTGACAAAACGTAAAATTTGACTTATAATAATAATGTAAATAAAGATAAGGAAAGTAGGTAGTAACTATAATGGATAATATAGTTGAATTAAAAGCAAAAGCTTTTGACTTAATTGATGTTAAAAATGTGGATATTAAATTATTAAAGTGGGCGTATCCAAGTGTTGAGGCTTACAATGTTAAGGTAAGAGTACAAAAAGACTATTGGTGGAGAGAAGAATTAACAAAAGAAGAATTTGAATTTCTTGGTAGAATGGTAGGTGCTGAATAATGTATAATTTATGGTTAGAGTTTATAGTAAATAAGTTCGTGACAGAGGAAACACAATTACGTTGTTGCGGCTCTTGTCCAGGCGGATGTGTTAATCCTGCAATTTGTGCTTTTATCTGTTGTGGTATTCCAGTAGAGAAATTAACTGAATATTATAAGAAGAACAAAGACAGATTAAAACAAGAGTTTGATGCAGAGAATGATTTATAGAGGTGTTAATATGTTATTAATAGATTGGGATAGTGAAAAAGTACAAGAGGCGCTTAAAGAATCTGCCAAGTTTTATGCTAAATTAGATTACATAGCTAATAAAGTACAAGATTTGATGTATGACTTAGGATATGAGTTAGGTAGCGGCGACGATTGGTTTAAAGGAGAGCCTCTAACTGATAGCGAAGTTTATATTCAATTTGACTCAGATTATAATATAGATGATTACTTTATCTCTCCTGGCAGGATTTTTGATATGGATGACATTACAAAGCTAGAAAGAGCCTTTGTGGAGTTGGAGAGAGATGTCCATATAATAAAAAGAGAAGTAAAAAAAATAAAAGAAGAGGCTGAAAAGGAGATAGAAAAATGTCAGAATTAACATTTGATTTTGAAGATAAGTTAAAGCAGTTCATTGAAGAGAATTGCGGTTACAATTTTAATATTGAAATTAAGAAAGATGCTTCTGAAGTTCATATTAATAGAGTAGTAAATAAAAGCGCAATTTTTCAAGAGTTAGAAAACATGGTTGTATTTTATGTGATATGAGTGGTTATGAAAGAGAGCATGAACAGATTGAACTTGAAGATGAAATTGATGATTGCTGCGAAAATATAAGTGCTTTATTGGAAGGAGAATAAAAATGTATGTATTAGCTTGGATTTTATTTGCAATGTTTATTGCTAGTTTTACTTTTAGAGGTAGTGTTATTATTGGCAAGTCTATTGCCGCAACAGAATATAAGAGCAATGTAAAAGTAGAAATTAATTGGTATAGATTAGCATTGGATATAGTTGCTTTTACATTCATCTGTATCTATTTGTTTGCGTAATAAAGGCGGCGATAATTTATGCCGATGAGCTATGATGATTTATGTAAATTAAGGGAGAAGTGGTTAAAAATGATTGCAGCAGAAATAAGTCAACTAACATTTAATGACATTAAAGACGCACTTCCATATACAAGAGTTGTATGGAATAGAGATGTTATTTTTGATAAGTATTTAGATTCAGATATAGGAACTAAAAAATCTTATATAGAAACTCATACCGGACTATCTGGTGTGAAGTATATTGAAGAAAATTACGGCAATAGAAAGATTTATTCTTTATACGCCGTTGTTGTTGGTTTTGATTGTCTTGATTTGTATATAGAAGGAGAATAAGAAATGCGTAATAAAATAAAAAAGTATTGGAATTGTTGGGCGCCGCAATCTTGGAATAAGTATGGTGTCTATGACCATAGTCTAGACAATCTCCCAGTAAAAGAGATCCAAGTACATGGCGGTTGGTATTGTTTTTATGATTTTAAAATAATCACAAAACGCTAAAACAAGAGGTAAATAAGATGAAAATAAAAGTTAATTTAGAAGACGCCAAACCTCTAAAACATAGTAAAAGATATAATGTACGCGTCTTCCATTCTTCTACTCTTGACGAAATTCATGAGTTTGATACGTTACAAGCCGCACGTGATTATGCGGCAAAACAGAAGGATTTTTGCTTAATATCGATGGCAATTGAGGAAATAGATTGTAATTAATTTACTTTATTTTTTCTTGACAAAACGTAAAAAATATAATATAATATTAATGTAGAAAGAAGTGATAAAATGTTAATTGAAATTAAACCAATAGACAAAGATATGGAAGAAGTGCTAATAGAAGCGCACGGACAAAAGCAACCAAACGGAAATTACCTATTCAACGTAATTGACGAAAAGTCTATGCTATTTATTGCTAGAATACTATATCTCCCTGATAATGCAGACGAACTACAATATCGTCAAGAGGAAAGAAAAATCTATTATTATGACAATGATTATAAATGTTTTATCACGATTGTTGAGTAAAGAAGGTGAAAATATATGAGAGAAATACAAGTTGTAGTGCCTGCTGAGGTAGAAGCAGTTAGAGTTGAATTTGTTGCACATTTAGTTTCAACAGCGACTCATTTCCTTAGCGATATGATTATTGAGGATACTAGAAACAGTGTTGATTTAAAGTCAATTATGGGTATCATGACATTAGTTTTCAATGCAGGAAAGACTTTTACTATTAAGATTGACGGTGAAGACGAAGATTTAGCCGCAGAAACAATTTCAAGTTTATTCCTTGATAGAGGTATTTAATATGAAAGAAAATCTTGAATTAGTTAATTTAAAATTAAGGATTTGTAAGGTAAAGGTAGTTGAATTCTTTATTTATGTTGCTATTGCAATCGTACTAATCTTAACAATAGCTTTTAAATGGGAGATGTGTCGCCATATCACTTGTATGTTAATAGCTGTTGTTGCGTTTGGCGGATTAGTTGCAGAAAATTTAGTATATCAAAACTTCATTTTTTCGTGTGTAAAAGAAGATGAAAAACAGTAAAAGATTTACAAATAGAGTGTCAAAAAAGCATGTACATCAAATATCTTCATATAGAACTTATGAAAGTAAGTTTCCTGCTGGTGTATATGTTGTCATAGCTATAGTAATTGTTGCGGCGATACTTGGTGCAATAGCTTATGGTTGTACGCTTAAGTAATGAGGTGATGTTGTGTTTTTGGGATTAACAACAATCTCTGCAATTTACACTTGAGTGATTCTTGGACTAATTGCGGTCGGAATGATATGCGCAGTTAATTTTATGAGAAAATAGAAAATTGACAAAAGGATAGAAAAATACTATAATAATAATGCAGTGATAGAGTGATTTGTGAGTCGTGGTAGACTTAAGCAACTTAGGCTCGCGGGAGACCATCGAAAGTCGGGGGAGACTACTGATGCGTTGACAACTAAGGCGCAGGGGTGTAACGCTGCTGCTATGTTTCGTCCTCAAGCAGACGACACTGTAGGGACTTTGTCCCTTTATTTTTTTAAGAGGTGATTTTATGGCTGCTGTAAATAGTTATATTTATATAGTAAAAGACCATAAGAATAGATGTTATGTAGGTCAATCTACTCAACTAGAAAGCACTGGTGTTGGTTCAATTCAATACCACAGAATTTATGAGCATTACTACAATGTTTTTTATGATGCCATTAATGATGCGTCATTACCTCTTTTTCAAGACTGACCTTTGAAGTATTTAGATATTGAAGTCTATCCTGCGGACGGAGCTGCGCCATACGGTTTAAGTATGGATACATATAGAACTTTTACTAAATATTTCATAAAAAAGGGTGGCACAAAAAGAAACTATTCAAAAGAGAATAAAGAAATTAAAACTTTTTTGGAAGACACAAACGAGACATTAAAAATTACGTCAACTGATAACGCTCAAGAAACTTTTAAAAGTGATTATATGGAAACCGCAGATATGATTGATATTGCGGAAATCATTTGGATTAGCCGTATGCAGTATGCAGGTTATCAAGTATTAAACAAAGTTATTGGTGGACAACAAAGCGGATGAATCGCCGTTGATGCCAGTAGTCAAAAGAACCTATTTAATATTAATAATACTACTCCTGAACAATTAACTTCTTTTTTAATAGCCACAAGCGAGATTAATAAAAATAGATTAAATCAAGCTCAACAGGATTTAGATAAGATATTCGATAAATATTTAAGAAAGAATATTGGCGAATTGATAGTCAAGAGAGTTAATAAGCATAAGGACGAAATAAAAAAATCTATTTCAGGAAAACAAAAAATGAGCTTTGCTGATATAGTATTAAAAGAGGTTCAAGAAGGACTTAGTGGCAAAACGTCTAAAAAAGTAAATGGAATACAAGAGGACTTAAATAAGTTTATTGAGTCATATCCTGACCTTAACATAAGAGAGATTGATTGGACATTAAAATCAAAAGATAAAGAGTTAGATTTATTCCAATTAATTACTAGAATTATCGCGCAATCAATTTTAGGTCCGAGACAAAATATGACATTGTACAAAGACTCTACTGAAGGCGAGTTAACTTTGAATTACAATAATGGTGGCAGAATGACCTTTAAGGGTTATCAAGGAAAAGATATTGGTTCAAATAATGCACAAGTCATTACAATACCACTTGAACAAGCTTTAAGCATCTCTAAAAATGCGGACCCAACTGTTGCGAATTGATGGTATAATTTCCCACGAGGAGAAATAGTTGATAGTGAAGTAAAATTTGTTTGAGCGCGTCAAGTATTTAAGAACCACTTCAGAAAAGGCTCTAATAGAATTGCGGACGCAAGTATGGGTGTTTTAAAAAGAGTACAAGATGGCGATTTCGTCACAGAGATTTTAATTAATGGAGATACTGCTTTAATTGCGAAGAAAGTGCCGCAAAATAAGTTGTTAAGTGTTAAGATGTTAAATGAATATCGACAACATTTAACTTATAATAATGACGTTCTAAATGCTGGTAATTGGCATAGATTTTTCTCCGCTATGTATGCAAGCATTAGTAATAGTGAGTGGGAATTAAACACAAGCGAAGATGGAAGTAAGTTTGCAATTCTATCAAATAGTGAAAGAGAAGTTCAAAGAGAAGACGGAGTTTTCGTTGGAGTTGTTGGAATAAAATTAACTCAGGGAACAATATTCGTTACAGATAAAAATGTAGCAAAAAATGTAATATTTTAGGAAGGAAATAAGAATGAAATTATTTTGGAAAAAGTTAAATAGTGAAGCCGCTATTCCTACAAAGACAAATGAGAATATCGGTTATGATATTTATGGAATTTATGAGGAAGGTATTGATTTAGAAATACCACCACATTGCACACAAATGATTCCTACTGGTTTAGCAGTAGCGATTTGTAATGATGATGGTACACCAAACTTTAATTATGCCTTAATTGCGAAGGACCGCGGCAGCACAGGTAGTGTAGGATTGCACACATATTGCGGCGTAATTGATGCTGGATATAGAGGAGAAATCTTTATTGCAGTTCACAACTCTAATGAATATCCTGTATATTTTACTGATAGATTAAAGAAGTCTTATGTTGGTGATGACGCTTTATTTTATCCAAAGACAAAAGCTATTGCGCAGTTAATATTAGTTGAAGATATAAAGGCGGAATCAGTTGAGGTTGATGAAGCAACTTTTGCCGCGCTATCTAATACAGAGCGTGGAACTGGTAAGTTAGGTTCAAGCCAGAAATAGTCAGGAACGTGGCGTTGATTTTGAGATGCAGCGTATAAACTTTCGTATAAAATTCTAAAATTTTCTTGACTTTTGCCGAAAAAAATAGTATAATATAAATGTATTAAGGAAGTGATAATATTGAAAGCAAAGAATTTAATTAAGATTTTAAATCGTGAAAAGAATGCTGAAATAACAATTTGCGGCAAATCTATTAGCGGCTTCAATATTACTTACTCTTGCGATTCAAATGGAGATTGGTATATTAATTTAGAGCCAAAATCTAATGTAGAAGAACAAAAAATTATTAAAAAATAGTCAAAAAGTTCTTGACAATATTAAAAAAATCTTATATAATAATAATGTAAATAAAAAGAAAGAAAAAATTAAATATTAATGATTTGACCTAGACATGTCAATAAACTGTTAGATACTAACATACTCACGAAGCCTCTGTTATTATTGGGAAAATGATAATCGTTCCTAAAAGTATTATCAAGTGCGCACACGAACGGAAAGATATAGTGAAATTACTATATTAACCACAAATCAATTATTTAAAGAAAAAATTTAGAAAAGGATGTATTTACAAATGGAAAACGAAGTAAAAGTAACAAAGTCAAATAAGGCAACTGAATTAAAGTATACTGATGGAGAGTTAGCAGCTATCGCTAAGTTACAAGCTGAGGCAGTTGGTGCTGAGAATGCTAAGACTTATTCTGAATTAGGTTTAACTTCTGCAGTTTTAACTTCATTAGTTAAGAAGGCTGAAGACCCAAGACCAATGGCTGAAGGATACACTAGAGTTAATGTAGCTAAGGTTGATGTTGAGAGAACAGTAACTGAAGTTAAGACTTTCAAGGGTTATTTCATCGACTAATTAGTTGTTGAAATTACTAATTAACCTTAACCAATAAACCATCATTGAATAGATTAATAAGAGTTGACCTTTTATTTGTCAACTCTTCACTAAATCTATTTGGAATTTAATAATAAAATTTTTAGTTGCAAGGGAGAAACAATGGAAGAAGTAAAACAATCACTTGCTTTTAAAGATTTCTTACATAAGTTAGAAAATGAGCCATTAGAAGTAAAAGAGAAAACTAATGGTACAGCAACAATTCAACAGACAACACGTAATCAACTTCGTGAAGAAGGCGTTGCCGCATTACTTGACGATTTAACTAATTTGTATGGCGACGAGTTCGATATTGTTGAAACCGCAGATGGCATTTGCTTTGTAGCGGAAAACGAAGAGAGTGACATTACAATCACATGAGAACTTAAGTCTACAATTAAATCTATCGACTATGACCCTTTTGTAGAGGCAAATAGATATGATGAGATGTGTGCTGAAAAGGCTGCGAAGAAAGAAGCCCGCAATAAAGAAAAGGCTGAAAAAGAAGAGCTTGTAAGAATTAAAAGAGCGCAAAAGTTGGCTGAAATTGAAGCTAAGAAGAACAATTAATAAAAAAACCTACCTACGTATATAATGTACGTGGGTTTTTGTTTTTGACGTTATTTGCAAAAGTAGAAAGAACTATATTATATTTATAGTGGTAAGAATAGATTTGAATATAATTTTTGAAAAAGCTCCAAACTTCTATTATATTAATAATAGAAGGAAAGGAAACATAGGCACGCGACTCCGAGATTTTATTTGTGTGTAGTATATTTTAGTCGGCTGCATAATTCCTTTTCTTCTTTAATTTAATTATGTTGGTTTTGGAGTGATATAATGGCAAAAAGCAATAGAGCAAAGACTGAGTTCGATTTTAATGCGGAACAAAAGGAACTATCAAGATTAATTTTGGAAAGAAATGATGATGGAAAAGTAGTCCTTTGTGAAGGAAAGGCGGGAACAGGTAAGAATTTTACTGCAGTTTGGAGTTGCATTAAAAAGAAGGAAGACCTACAACACATTAAACTATACTATACTCGTGCAGTTATAGGTGTAGATGATGAGAAGATTGGCTTCCTACCTGGCGACATTAAAGAGAAGTTCGATGAATATACTTATCCATTATTAGATAATTTAGATGCAATCGCGGAGTTATCTGACGGAGTATATAATGCAAATTATTTAAAAGGTCAATGGGACACTCAACCCGCAAGTTTTATGAGAGGTAGAACACTTAGACAGTCAATGTTTATTATTGATGAGTGCCAAAACTTAAATTATATGCAATTAAAAACATTATTAACAAGAATTGGCGAATACTCTACATTTATTTTACTAGGCGACCCAAATCAAATTGATAATATGAAGCAACGAAAATTAAAGAAAAATCGTGGCTTTTGTGATTTTGAGTTAGTAATGAGCTGGTTAAATAAAAAAGGAATACCTGTTGTACATATGACAGAAGTAAAACGTAGTGGTATGGCTGGATTGTTAAATGATTGGTTTGAGGATTTAGAGAAAGAAATAGAAATAGATTAGCTATGAGGTGATGATTAAATGGCTAAAAAATTGAATGAGTGGCTTGATGATTTCGCAGAGGGCGGTGCAGACATTAATAATGTAGATACTTGACCTGAAACATATCATGGCGGCGAACAAGTGCAAGCGGACTGAAATCAAGAAGATGATACAAAGCCTGATTACATTAAAAATAAACCTGTAATAACTGATGTTAGTAATCTAATAAAAAGTGATGCGCAGGGAAACGTATATATAAATAAAGGTTTTAAAGACGAATATACTTTAGCTGAAACTTTTGATGAAAGTAAGACATATTATGAAGGATATGTTCCTATTGATACTACTAAGTTAGCAGGTACTTGGACTCCTGACCCAACAAAGACTCCTAGTGAATTAACAAGAGTATCTAAGAATTTTACAGAAGGACAAGCTATGCTTCAAAGCAATTATAATTATGTATATTATATAGATAGTATTAATCCATATTCTGGAAGCATTATTAACTATATGAATGTACACGGATATAATGGCGGCGAAAAAGTTACAAATAGTCAACCTATGGTTGTAGTAAATCAATGGAATATGAGTGCAATTTCTTTTACTATTGAAGATGAAACAATGTTTAATTTAATGACAAACTTCTTTGTAAAGCAATCTGAAACTGTACTAAGTGATGAATTGTTGACTATTGCTGATATTAAAGCTTATGACCAACAACATTTAAGTTATAGAGAAGTTGAATTAACTGCGGAAACATTTGTTCCTAATACTTACTATACTTATGAAAATGTTCCTGATTGGATAAACGTTAAAGACCTAATTTAATAGGTCTTTTATTTTATATTTGTCGAAAATCTCTTGACAAAACCTCAAAAATTTTATATAATATATTTGTAAGTAATAAGTAATACTTAATTAAACAATAGAAAGGAAGAAATTGTATGGAATTAAAAGATTTACTTGATTATGTTGAAGGATTAGGCTCAAATTTAACTAAGATTGAAATTAAGGTTGCGGCGCAAGAGGGTGCATATTTCGTCGATGAAACAAAGGAGACATTTGTTTACGAAGATGAGTCAGATGCTAATGAAAAGGTAGATGAAGTTCGTCAAAACCGCGGTTTCAAGGGTGTAGATAAGAAAGATAAGGAAGCCAAGTACAACAAGGATGGCGATATGACTAAGCCAGAAAGTCATACAGTAGTAGCAAAGTTACTACATTACTAAAATAACGGTGGTGATATAATATGGCATACGGTAGTTCTGGTATCTATTGTATCACAAATAGTGTAACAGGAAAGAAATATATTGGACAAACAAATAATCTTGCAAAACGTAAAGTGCAGCATTTGTCCGCATTAAGAACTCACGTTCACGACAATCGTTTAATGCAAGCGGACTGAGATTCAGACCCAAATGCAGAAAAACACTTCACTTTTGAAATTATAGAAAAGTGTCCACAATGCAAAATGAATGAACGAGAAAACTATTGGATTCAAGAATTACAAACTTGGGCGCCTAATGGTTATAACATAAATTGGAAACCTGTTAATCGTGAAAAGATTAGAGAAATGAAAAAGAAAAAAGGTTATCATAAAACTCGTTAATTCAATTAAAATTCATAGATAAGCGTGAGTTTTGCTCCGCTTACTTTTTAGGGGTATAGTTTAACGGCAAAACGGCGGTCTTCAAAACCGAGTTGTGGTCCCAGGTGGGCCCTTGCGGGTTCGAATCCTGCTGCCCCTGCCAGATAAGGTAAATTTGATTTTTACCTTATTTTTTTATATAATACTATTAGGGTAAGAATTAAAATAAATAAATGAGGTGTTTATAAAATGTCTAAACAATTTAAACAATGGTTAGATGAGTTCATTGAAAATGGTGCTGACGCAACTGATGTTGGCAACTGGCCTGAAAATGCTGGTGGTGGAAAAGCTCCTGAATTACAAGTTTTAAGTACTGAAGAGACTTACATTGCTAACTATAACACTTTAATAGATGCATTAGAAGCAAATGGTTTTAATACAAGTTTATCCGTAGGAGAATTTTACGATCAGTATGGCGGATCATTCTATTTCCCTTTAGCTATTAAAGTTGGGGCACGTGGAATGGGTAATGAGATAGTATACTTTAATTTCAATTATTCTTCTGATTATTATGTCACAATTAATGGTCTTTTTGATGTAGATGATGCATATGCAGAAACTGAAGATGTAATATTTAAAGACCTTATTCTAAATGAACTTGATACCGAATTACGTGGTGGTGGCATTTCTGGTACTGAGTTCTATGCACTTCCTTGGTTTGATGTAACTAAAGTAGACTCAGACGGCGGTAGTGGCAGTGGCAGCGGAAGCAATTAGATATTTCGTTAGAACTACAATGGAAAGGGCTCTTGATGAGTCCTTTTCTCAAATACCCTATGAGTTATTAATCGACAAGGAACGCAAACCAGTAGAAAGTTTTATACGTCAACTAGAATTTTTAAACGATTATGATGTTGTCTTGTTAGAAGATGATGTTATATTATGTGATAATTTCAAAGAAGAAATTGAAAAAGTAATTGAAGAACATAAAGAATACGTCATTAATTTTTTCACTAGACCAAATGACTACTTCACTTCTAATTATAATCAAGTACTTATCTATAACCAATGCACTTATTACCCAAAAGGAACAACAAAGAAAATCGCAGAAAAAATGAAAGAAGTTATGCCAGAACTAAAAGGTAGCGGCTATGATGTAATTGAAAACCGAGCAATAAATAGACTTGGAATGGTTGTTTATAATTATAGACCTTGTTTAGTTCAACATAAAGACGGCTATAGCTTAATAAATCGTAGAGTTGGACGTAATGACAGAATTACTCCATACTTTAAAGACTACTTAGATGAGTGTGGCATTGATTATAATAACCCAAAAGAAGTTATGGCAAATAAAGATAAATTAGTTGCTAAAAAACAAGAACTAATAAAACAAATAAGAAAATAAAAGACCTAAATTAATAGGTCTTTTTTCTATTCACTTCTTATAACTTAATATTGACAAAACTAAAAAAATTGACTACAATACTATTATAAAGGAAGTATAAGGAGTAATTATAAATGATTATTAAATGTTATAATGAGAAACATCCTTGGCTATTATTCCTAGATATTGAGTTTGACCAGCTACAATTAGTTCAATTTTCTGGTGCATTATTCAAGAGAATTGATGAAGATACATATCAATTAGCATCAACAATAACTCAATATATTACAGCGTCTGTTAGTATCTACTTTCAAGACTACACAAAGATAACTCAAGATTTTCTTGCTACTAATGGTATTCCACTAGAAAGTTTAAGAGATTTGTTATTTGGTGAAGTTCTTAAAGATATTGATATGGGTGATTTGATGGTTATTAGCCACGGACTTAAAAATGATAGATTAGTGTTAAAAGAAAATGATATTAATTTTAATTATTATGTAGATGCAGAAGACAAAACAAAGCCTATTGATGGCTACTGCACCTTTAATAATGCAAAACGCATTCTCAATAGAGAAAAGAAATTAAAACTTGAAGACCTTGCGGAAGAAGCTGGCTACTATCTAAGTTGTGCGCATAATGCATATAATGATATGTGGGCTACAGTTTCAGTATTTACATTCTTAAAAAAATTAGATTATGAAAGGAAGATGTTGAAGAATGAAAGTAATTAATTTAAGCGACTTAAAACTTGAAAATTTAGAAGGAGAATATTGTACACTTGTTATCAATATGGAATGTCCTGATTTAGACAATCCTATTGTAGAAAATGATAAAGCTATTTATGGTACATTACGTAGAAACTTCGAAGAGCATATTGATGATTATACAATAACTAAACCTGTGTTGTTCCAAGTTAACGTTCAGGTCGCGGAGAAACTTGACGAATATGACATCAAATCTCTTGTTGATATGATTTTAAGTTCATTTAATGTTTTATTTGTTGAGAAGGAAAGAAGAAAGAGAGACTATCGTTTTGGATTAACATATATTCCTGAATTTAGTCAAATTAAAGACACACAACTACACATTATGAAAATGGTAAATTATAAGACTAAGGTTGATACATTCAATTTAGTTATTAAATTTGAAACACAAGGAACAGATGATGTGTACTATTATAGTTTAGTAGATTAGGCGGTGAAATTATGGATAACGCACAAAGATTTATGCGACATCTTGATATTTATACTGATGGTGCTTGTTCATCTAAAACAGAAATGGGTGGATGAGCATTAGCTGTCGTTGAAGATGGTAATATTGTTTACACACAAAGCGGATATGAACCATATTCAACAAACAATAGAATGGAATTAACTGCAGTTTTAACTGCATTAAGACTTGCGGACGAAATTGAATCATCAAGAACTGAAATATCAATCATAACTGATTCCGCTTACTGTTGTAACGCTTTTTTACAAAAGTGGTATGTAAATTGGATGAATAATGGTTGGAAGACCGCGGACAAAAAAGATGTTAAGAATCAAGATTTATGGGGTGAAGCAATTTCTTTATACATAAAGAATAAAGATAAACATAACATAACTTTTGAAAAAGTAAAAGGTCATGCGGGACAACAGTATAATGAATATGTTGATAAGTTAGCAGTAAAGAAAAGAAAAGAGTTGGAGGGATAAAATGAAGATTTTGGTATTAGTGCCAAATAATTTAACAAATCTAGAATATTGTATGAAGATATGGGAGAAACTAAATCCTGAAGTTCAAGAAAAAAGTTTCTGCATTCCTATGTATATGCAATATCTAGTTGACACAAATCAAGTAAAAGACCAAACTGAAGCATTCTTCTATGCAATGCGTGCGGCAGAAATGGTATATCAGAAGATTAAAGCTGGTGATACAGCAATTATTTTTGGAAATATGAATAAAGGTTATCAATTTGATACTGTTTTCAATTTCCAAAATAATCATTATGATATGTATAAGGATTATTTCATTGAAGCATTAAATGAAGTTATTAAACCTGATACTGAAGATGATAGTTCATATAAGATACTATCTAGATATACAACAAATTTACACGAAGCGAATGAAAGTTCATTGATATTAATGGATATTGATGCCGCTTCTGAGTTCCTAAATAGTTACACTTCTACTGATGTAGAACAAACTTTAAAAGATTTAAGAACTGAATATTTAAAGAAATTAGACACAATTAAAGCAGAAGGTAAAGCTTCAATGGAAGCGAAGGTATTAAACAATGGCGGAAATGATTAGAGTAACAACAAAAAGACCTAATTTAGATATGCTTGATGATACTCAAAGACTTGCCGTTGAAAGTGTAGTAAATGAAGAAGAACAAAATGTAGTTATTCAAGCCAATGCTGGGTCAGGTAAAGCTTTAAGCAATGATAGCTTAATAGTAACATCAATTGGATATAAAAAAATAAAAGATTTGACTTTAGAGGATTTAGTTTTTGGAGAAGATGGAAAATTACATAAAATATTAGGTATTTATCCACAAGGAAAGAAACAAGTCTATAAAGTAGTATTTTCTGATAATAATGTAATAAAATGTTCACCAAATCATTATTGGAATTTTCAAACAAAAAGTATGAGAGATAGACATAGTAAAAGTTGGCACACAGAAACAATAGAAAATATTTATAAAAAATATAGTTTAAAAAATAATAATGGTAGTTGGAATATCTATATACCTCAAACAGAACCACTACAATTTGAAAGAAAAGATTTGGTTTTAGATCCATACCTATTGGGTGTATTATTAGGCGATGGTTGTTTAACTAATAAAGGTCTAAAATTTACGTGTGCTGAACAAGACCTTTTAGAGAAAGTAGAAAAGATATTATTGAAATATGAGTGTGAATTAGTTCACACAAAAGATTATGACTATACTATTCAAGGCAAAAAAGGGCATGGATATCATAATGTTCAAGATTATGTTGGTGCCGCAATTACATCGCTTGGATTAAGAGGTAAAGACAGTCATACTAAATTTATTCCTACTGAATATCTATTTGGGTCTGAACAACAAAGAATTGAGTTATTGCAAGGATTGATTGATACAGATGGTTATTGTGGTGGTTCAAATTATGAAATAACTTTAGCATCAAAACAACTAATTTTAGATATTATGTGGATATGTGAATCTTTAGGATTTACTTGTAATTATAGTGAAAAACAAAGTAGTTGTAATGGAAAAGATTGTGGTATTGTTTATAAATTAACAATAAAAACATCTGAAAAATATCTTAAGATACATACTACAAAGAATAAAGATAGTAGATGGAAAAAAGGTCAAAGTAGTGCAAGAAGAACTATTAGAGAAATTATTCCGACTGACGAATATGAAGATATGACTTGTATTGCTATAGATAGTGATTCACATTTATTTTTAACAGAACATTGTATTCCAACTCATAACACTTTAACGCTTACTATGGCTATTGGTAATTATAGATATGAGTATATTAATGACTCTATTGTTGCAATAACATTTACTCGTGCGGCAAAAGCGGAAATGGAAACTAGATTACATCAAATGGGTATTTATGACGTTGATGTTGCGACTATTCACGCATGGGCAAAAACAAGACTAGATAAATTTGCAAAGAAATATAATATTGAATTAGCAATTATACAAGAGCCTGAAATTAAACAAATTTTAAAAGAAAAAATTATTCCTGAATATTTAAGAACACATAGAGCAATTAGGACAATTAATGTTGAAATTCTTTATAGTTTTATTGCAGGAGCAAAGAATATGGATGTAAGCGATAATTATAAGAAAACTCTTATGGCTCTTGAAGAGAGATATAAAGCTTACAAAAAAGAAAATGGCTTATATGATTTTGGGGATTATCCTAAGTATTTACTTGACATAATGCTACAATATGATGAATATATTTATGATATTAATGCACTATTTGTAGACGAATTCCAAGATGTAGACCCTGATCAATTTGATGTATTTACAAGAGTAGATACAAAAAAGAAATTCTATATTGGTGATTTAAAACAATCAATCTATCAATTTCGCGGCGCTGATGGCGAGGTTTTTGATAAATTAGACGGCTTTAAACAATATAACTTACAATATAATTATCGTAGCTATCAAGCAATTATTGATTTTGCTACTGAATTCTATATGAGCAACAGAGCCGCTTTAGATATGGGTATAGAAAATACTATTATAGACTTTGTTCCTACTGGACACAATAATGGTTTAGTTACTTGCGCTAGAGGAAATGGCGGCGAAATTTACGTCTTAACCGAAGATACTTGGAACGGAAACATTCTTTGTGATAAATACACTGAAGAATTCTCTTGTCTTGAAAATAGCGATAAGGCTTTTAAGTATTTTATGAGTTTAAATCCTCAAGTTTTGTGTAGAACGAATAAACAAGTTCGTGAGTTATGCGCAAGCGGGCTTAATGCTACTACAATACATCAAGCAAAAGGGTTAGAATATAAAAATGTGTTAGTTGTTGATTTTACTGTTGGCACAGAAGAAGACTTAAATATTGCTTATGTAGGATTAACAAGAGCAGAAGATAAATTAATGATTGTTAGCTACAAAGTTTTATTAGAACTATTACAAACAAGTTATAAAAAATCTTTATTTTAGAGGTGATGGTATGGATTTACAACACGCATATCACGACATTAATAAACCTTTACTTCATCATAAGCGAGAAATATGATATGATGATAGTAAAGGTGTTAACAGATTAGATGAGTTAGCACACATACTTGGACTAAAAAGTTTAAAAATATGCGGCGAAAAAGACGATGAGAATGATATTGCTATCATTAAGACAAATAATGCTGGCGACGGATTGATATTAGAAAATTGTCATCTTGAGGTTGAAATTTTAGACCACTACGAAAGTATGATAGTAAAAGATAAGGAAGGTAATAAAACTTCTCTTAAACGAGGTGAGAAGAATGTCATATAGTAATAATTGAAGTATTAGCGGAATTACAGGATTAACAAGTTTAAAAGATTGTTATCAATGGAATGGCGCAAAAAGATTATATGATTTTGGTATGTTAAGATTGAAAGATGGAAATTTAAACCAAGACAATGCAGTTTGACCTGATTCAACAATTTTTCCGAATTCAACCCTAATTCAATACTACTCAATTCCAAAATTTTTTATTACTGGTAAAAATGTAAGTGGTGTTGGTTATGGACTTCCAGACACAGAAGAAGATTCATACAAATATTCAGATGACATAGACTATCCAAATAATAGTAATGATAATTTAAAGAATTGGGGTTTTAAACAATATCCAAATATACCTTATTGCGCATGGGTAGACCCTAGTCATGATGTTCAAAAAGCGAGATCGATAGTGGCATCTTCAACTTATATTGGCTTACTAGCAGATTCTCTTAATAGTGGTACTGTTTCTTGAAAAATATTTACAGAAGAAGCTGATGGTACTAGAGAAGATGCAACGTTGACAATACCTAATATAGAACAAATCTATAATACAGAATTAGGTATAGTACAAAACATTAAAAATAATATTGCAAATACAGGATTGGATTATAGAATAGAAAACAATATGATTTCTATCCTTAAAGAAAAAAATATGTCTTTTTATGTTAATGGCTGAAGAGTGTATAAATGAGGTGGAAGTTGTAATGATAGTTTAATGTATGGATATATAAAAGATTCATCATACCCAATTGTAACATCTTCATCTAGTACAACATATTATATATATCCTGTTTCGAGTGGAAGTGATAGAAACTACACTTATAGTGGCGGTCAGCGTTTTTATAAAAGTTATTATAACTTTAACCATACTCAGACTCAGTACAGTTATAGAGTTTCAACAACATTAAATAGAGAACTTGTAATCTTCTTAAAACCAAGATATAGATTTTATTTATACGGAGATACAGATACTTTACAACTTGGTGAGGCTACTAGTGGAATTGCCCGTAATATAGGAGTATATTATGATATGGAAGACGATCCAGAAATTATTCAACATCAAATGTATCATTACCCACCAATTTGGCATCTTTTGTATTTTACAACATATAGCGGCGGACTTTCAGACTCAGATTTTACATCAGACAACATATCTCGTTTTAGAGGCCAATATTGGAACGATTTATCTAGTAGACCTAGTAATAGTTTTGTTGTAAATAATTCATATTCACATCGAGATTGGGCAGATGTTGTGAGTGTAGATAATAGTGCATCAGGGTCTGCTAGTGGCAGTACAACCGAAACTGGTACATTAACTATTCCACTACTTTATGATGCTTCTTCTGATAATAGACTTAATCAAATCACTAGACCATATAAAGACAATACTTCTTTAAATACTTCTGGTCTTTTTACATATAATGGACAGTCTATAATATTTCCTGTATTTTGGAGTTCAGAACCAAAAATTTGATGGTATGAATCTATTATTAATGGTATTGTAACTTATACACTATATTTTGGAAATTATAAAACACCTTTAACTAAAAGTTTAATGCAATTATATGGAAAAGATTTTGAAGTAAAAATCTACCATTCTGACCAAACTACATTATTACACACTTTCACTTTTTCTGCAAACGAATTTCCAGCGACAAATACTTCAATAAAAAAGGAATATCGTAATGGTAATAATGGATGTAATCTATATTTACAAAATGATTATGGATATTATCGTATATATCTAACAGAAGTAATTAATGGAACCGAGTATCAAGATTCAAACCATGAGTTCAACAAAACTTATTATTATTTACCTTGAAATACTCGTGCTACTGTAATGTATAATGCTACAGTGTATGTAGAAAAATATAGCGGACAGAGCGGAACTTTAACAGGAGCCACCGTTAATTGCGGCGGAAGAACTTATACAAGTACTACAATAGAAAATGGAAAAGTAGTATTTAATCTTGTTATTACGCAATTAAATCAAGGTCTTTCAGTTACAAGCATAACAACATCAGACAATTACGTGCTAGACACAACTAATGGAGTGCCTTATATAACAGTATCAGAAGGAATTAATACGTGTTATATACAAACTCAGTATTTCGGTTGGGATGCCGTATCAGATATTAATGTTGAATATTATGAAGAATCTGGCTATAGTTATGCAATGTATTCAATAGATTTCCCAAAAGGTTTTATTTCTACAGTACAAGGAACAATACATTTAAGTGATGGTACAACTGTATCTATAAATGAGGATAGATCTTCTTCTGATGATTGAAGTTACACAGAACCTCATGATATAGGTACAAATTATATCGATCTTGTATTGACAGCATATGATAACACAACTAGCACAAGAACTTACAGAACTCCACAATGAACATCTGAAACTTTTTCTGATGAAACTACCACAATAGGCGATCATTCTTATACTCACTGCTATATCTATGATAGAGGTGGAATAGGAATTAGAGGGTATGCTGACGGTAATCATTTTTCAATAACAAATATGACGGTTAATCAAGAATATACAATATATATTGATAGCGATGGAATAGATACAACAAGAGTGTTTGCTCGTATGACAAGTTATCCTTATCATATATACATATACGGAGATTATACTCATGATGATGGCGGTGATTTCTGAGAGAGTTACGGTCAAGCAATTAATCTTACAAATATTCAAGTTCAACATTGATAAAATAAGAGACCTATTCTTAGGTCTTTTCTTTTCGCTAAAAAATTCCATAAAAATATTTGACAAAAGCAAAAAACATTACTATAATAATAATAGAATGAAATGTAGGAAGAAAGAAGGAAATAGAAATGTTTATAGAATTACACGACCCTAATCCAATAATGATTAATGTAAATAACATACAAGCTTTTTGGTATGATGAAGAATTTGATAGCACTTGTATTGTAATTAAAAGTAATTATCCATTTAGAGTTAATGAAAGTTATCAAGAAGTGAAAGATAAAATTGCAAAAGCATTAAGTTACGAATGTTAGAAAGGAAATAATGATGAGAACGATAGAAGATTTTGCTATGATGGAGCCTATGCGTTATTATGATAACCCAGAACCAACAACCGCATCTGCGATACAAAAACGTCAAGATATGATAGATAATAAAGACAATAAATATATTGCTACTGAAAAGCATGATGGCGATTGGGGAATGTTTATTCATTACTCAAAAGGCAACAATTTAATCCGCAGTCGTAGTATTAGTAAGGTTACAGGTAAATATGGAGATTTAACTGCTAAATTACCACATCTTGCGGCAGAAATGGATAAATGGCCTGATAATAGTGTTGTATTAGCGGAAATTTGTTGGGAACAATATGGAACTAACGCTAATACAGTAGGAACAATATTAAGATGTTTACCACCAAAGGCGGTAGAAAGACAAAAAGAAAATAAATTATATGGTTTAGTATTTGATATTTTAATGTGGGATAATAAGGATTTAACATCAACTCCATACTTTGACCGCACTAATATATTCTGTACTAAATTTAATGTTGAACGAGGATATAATGCTCATTATTTCAAACCAACAGATGTTTTCTTTGACAACTTCGCTGAAGAAGCAGATAAAATTATTTCCGCAGGTGGAGAAGGATTAGTTATACAATTAAAAAATAATCAATATGCGCCAGGCACTAGAACTGCTTGGAATACATTAAAAATGAAGCAAAGTTTGCCGCATATGGATTTAAAAGTTGTATCAACAATAGAGCCAAACAAATTATATGATGGAGACTTACCTGAAACTTGGAAATTTACTATTGACGGTGTTGCCGTAACTAAACCTTATTATATGGGTTGGAAAAATGGTGTGAATGTTGATTTTAATGGTGTAACTGTTTCTGTTACTTCTGGCTTAACAGATGAGGATAGAGAATGGCTCGCAACAGAGCAAGCGGCGCAAATGATTGCTAATGGAGAACTTTTTGCCGAGATTAAAGCAATGAGCGTTAATAGTCAAAATAGTTTAAGACATCCTTGTTTAGTGCGCTTAAGAAATGATATGTAATTACTTTAAAATTTGTTTTATCTCCAAAACTTTATTATAATATATTAAAGCTGGTGAAGTTTTGGAGTTGATAAAGTATGATTTTTAAAGGCGATTTTGAAACTCTAATGCATTTAGGTTATCATACAGATGTTTATTGTACATATTTCTTCAAAACAGTAACGCGTTGAGGAGGAATTTTTATAGATGTTAGAACTCGTGAAATTTCAACTGAAGGAGTTAGTATAGATGATTCTAATGTAAGACAAGAGTTGGAAAAAATAAAAGAATATTGTGAATAGAAAGGAAGATAATAAATGAAAAATGATGTAGTAAATCATCCATCACATTATACAGATGGTAATATTGAAGTAATTGATTTTATTGAAGATAAGGGATTAGGTTTCTGCTTAGGAAATGCAATTAAGTATATTTCAAGAGCGGGTAAGAAGTATCCTGACAAAGAGATTGAAGATTTAGAAAAAGCAGTTTGGTATATTAATCGTCGTATTAAGGAATTGAAGAAAGAAAAGAATGAAAAAGAAGTAAATGAGAATATTTGTCTTTTTGAGAGTGAAAAAGATAAATTAGACTCACTTGGTAATTCAAAAGAAATTGTAGATGAATTTGAGAAGAATACTGAAATAAAGCCAATAATAGAGTTTGATAAGGACATGGAGAAAAATGCTAAGATAGAACCAATTAGAGGTCTTCGTGCTAAAATTGGTGTTTACGATGAAGTAGTAAATCCAACAATAGTATTTGATAGAAATACACCACAAGATCAACTTTGTGATGCATTATTTAATGAATTCCACGCTGCAGACCCAAATTACACTCGTGAACAATTTGATGAAGATTGGGCAGATGCAAAAGAGGCAGTTAAGAAAACAATGCCAACTTTAATGGAGTTACCAGACTTTTTAAAATAATTTGAGTTTTAACGGCTTCGTGCCGTTTTTGAATCTGAGCAATGAATGTACAAACCATTCTAGTACATTTAACTCTCATAATAGAAGGTGATTAACGGATGGGACAACAAGTAAAGATTAAAAAGATTAGAAAGAGAAATGGTACTGAACAAGCATTTGATATTAATAAGGTAAAGAATGCTATTATGAAAGCGAACAATTCAGTTGACGAACAATACAGATTGAATGAACCAACTTTCAACAGTGTCATTAACACGTTAATAGGAATATTAAATAGATATTCTGTAATTGACGTAGAAACAGTACAAGATTTTGTTGAAAAAACTTTAATGAAGTATAATTGCTATGAAGTTGCAAAGTCTTACGTACTTTATCGAGATGAAAGAAGAAAAAACAAACTCTTAACAGATGAAGAGGAAGAAATCGTTTCTGTTTGTAGCACTACTAATGAAAATGTTAGCGGCGACAACGCAAACAAGAGACCAACACAAAACAATACTATGCGTGACTATATCGCAGGTATTACCTGTAAAGGCATAGCAAAAAAGATTTTACCAAAGGACATAGTAAAAGCTCATAGAGAGGGATGGTTACATTTCCACGATATGGACTATTCTCCAGTTCAACCAATGACAAATTGTTGTTTAGTAAATACTTTTGATATGGTAAATAATAATTTTGCAATGGGAGACACTTTAATTGAGCAAGCTCACTCATTCTCTACAGGTTGTAATTTAATTACTCAAACTGCATTACATATAAGTGGTACTCAATATGGCGGACAAACTCACTCTTTAGCCGCATTAGCACCAATAGTTAATACAGTTAGAGAAGTTGCAAAAAAGAAATACAATAAATATCCAAGTATTAGTGATATTGATAAAGGATTACTTATTGAAGAAGATGTTTACGAAGATATTAAGAAAGGCGTTCAAACTTTACAATATCAAGTAATCACAATGAATTCTGCTAATGGTCAAACACCTTTTATATCAATGGTATTAAATCTAGGTGAGGCTATGACAGTAGAAGAAAGAAGAGATTTAGCCGCAGTTATTGAAGAAGTTTTAATACAACGTAAGAAAGGTGTTAAAAATAGACAAGGAAGATGGTCTGCTCCATTGTTCCCTAAACTATTGTACTTTATCAATGAGGGCTTAAATAAAGACCCAGGCGATCCTTACTATTATTTAACTGAACTTGCTGCTGAATGTGAAGTTGTTCATATGCAACCAGATGTAGTAAGTGAGAAGAAGAGTCGTGAAGCAAAAGAGGGAATGATGATTCCTTCAATGGGTTGCCGCTCATTCTTAACTCCATATTGGAAGAAAACAAGCTACACTCAACTTCGCGGCAAAAGAGGCTTCATGCACGCAGAATTAGATAGTATTAAGCGTTTTGGTTTAAATGTAGAATTATTAGATGAACCTGATAAAAAAGCTTTATGCAAGAGTTTGGACCCGCTTACAGCTGACCAAATTCTAGAACGAATTGTAGATAAGTACGACCCAACAATAGCAAAATGGAATGGTATGTTCTATATTCAACTACCTGAACATTTAGTTATTTATAATTATTTAGGTAATACAGGTTGGATTGACCAAATTGTATTTGACGATGAAGATATTACTTTCTACTGCCACGAGCCAAAGACTTATGGACGTTGGAATCAGGGCGTTGTTACAATTAACTTACCTTACATCGCTCTTGAGGCAAAAGAAAAAGGTGTTGATTTCTTTGAGCTTTTAACTGAACGTTCTGAAACAGTAAGAAAGGCATTACAAATAAGACATCAAAGATGCCGCGAAATTCTTGCTAAGAATGCACCATTATTATGGATGGATGGTGGTTTAGCTCGTTTAAATCCTGATGATACTTTGGATTCAATGTTAGATGATATAGATTATACTACAATTTCTTATGGTTATGTAGGTTTATATGAAACTTGTATGGCTTTAATTGGAAAGTCTAACACAACAGAAGAAGGAAAAGCTTTATCAATTAAGATTTTAAATTTCATTAATGATATGTTAGCTCAATGGAAGAAAGAGGATGGTATTCCTTATTCTATCTATGGTACTCCTGAAGAACAAACAACAGAGAAGTTCGCAAAGGCATTAAAGAAGAGATTTATTGATATGGGTGTAGTTAAGGGTGTTACCGACCATGACTACGTAACTAACAGTTACCATGTAAATCCTGCTGAAAAAATCAATGCTTTTGATAAGTTAAAGCTTGAAGGAGAGTTCTTACAATTAAGTAAGGGTGGCGCCGTAAGCTATGTTGAATGTTCAAGTGATTTAGATAAGAATATTCCTGCGATATTAACTTTATTTAATTATATGTACGAGAATATTCTTTATAGCGAATTAAATTTCACTAATGAAGATTATTGCGATAACTGCGGTTATCATGGCGAGTTGATATTAGATAACACATTAAATGGTAAATTTTTATTCCATTGTCCAAAATGTGGTTGTCACGATGCAACTAAATTACACGCCACTCGTAGATTATGTGGTTACTTAGGAGAGGTTGCTAACGGTATTAGTCCAGATAGTCCAAATTCAAATCAAGGACGTCTTGCTGATATTTATTCAAGAGTAAAACATATTTAGTGAGGTGCAACCATGAACTATATTAAGATAACAGAATGCGATGTTATGAATGGACCCGGAGTCGGTGTAGTACTCTGGGTCAGTGGTTGCCGCTGTCATTGTGAAGGTTGTTATAATCAAGAAAGTTGGAATTTCTGTGCTGGACAACCTTTTACAAAAGAAACAGAAAAGTATTTAGTTAATCTGTTTAAAAATAAGCCCTACTATACAAGATTGACTTTATCTGGTGGACATCCTTTTGAGCCAGAGAACATTAAAGTTTGTGAAGAATTGTGCCGCAAAATTAAGAAAAATTGCCCAAACGTAAAAATTTGGGCATATAGTGGCAATTATTGGGATAGAATTAAAGATAATTCTATTATAAAATATATTGACATTTTAGTCGATGGACCATTTGTTGCCGCGCTACGTGATGAAGATTTAAAATGGCGCGGAAGTTCTAATCAATCCGTTATTGATGTTCAAGAAACTATAAAACAAAATAAAATTGTAATTGCGGAGGAATTGATATAATGAGTGAAAAGATAGATAATTTAACAACTTTATTAGATACTTATTTTGAGCATGGCGCTCATCATTTGAATGTTAATGTATTTAATAGAGAATTATTATTGGATGCTCAACAACATCCTGAGTTATATCCACAATTAACTATAAGGGTTAGTGGGTTAGCAGTAATTGTATGCTCACTTTAAATCTACTTAACGTACGCAAAAACGGTGTCCACAATGGTGGGCTAACGGTGAAAGTCATTACGATAACGCCGTGCTATCTATTTTCTCAAAGGAGAGTGTAAAATGGAAAACTGGAAAGATATTAAAGGATTTGAAGGATTATATCAAATTAGTGATTTAGGTAATGTAAGAAGTTTAGATAGAGAAATATCTTATATACAAAAAAATCAATACGGAGAAAAACAAGCAATAAAACATTTAAAAGGAAGATTGCTATCTCCTAGAATAACTAAAGGTGGTTATTTAAGGGTTCAACTTTGTAATCAAGACTATTATATACATAGATTAGTATGTAATAATTTTATCAGACCATTGAAACCAAAAGAAGAAATTAATCATATAGATGGAAATAAAAAAAATAACAGATTAGATAATCTAGAAATTGTTTCTCGAATTGAAAATCAAAACCATGCTATAGATAATAATCTCTCTTCTTTTGGAGATAAAGCCATAAAAATTGAAGTGGATGGCGTAGTATATGATTCGATTGGTCAAGCTAGTATTGCAACTGGAATTCCAAAGGGAACATTAATTAAGCACTTAAATAATCCTAATATTAAACCATATAAATATATTTTTACAATAAAGAGAGTGTAGAGACTATTGGTGATGAATGTAGCCAAGTAAGTTGGAGATTAGCACCAACTGAAACAGTAGACTATTGAAAGATAGAAGACATAGTCCAAAAAGATGCGATTAACTTTGTAAAATTAACAAAAGAACAACAAGATGAAGTAATTAAAAGAACTATTCACGAGTCAATGTAGAGGTTAAATATGAAAAAAGTAATATTGTATACACTATATTGAATTTGGTCTTGTACTTGAGGAATTATTATGACATTAATAGGATTTTTCGCCGCTTGCGGTCTCACAATCTCAGGTCATAAGCCTCATCATTTAGGACCAAATATTTACTTCATTGTTGGTAAAAACTGAGGTGGCGTTGAACTTGGTGCTTTCTTTATCGTAAGTAGAGCAGGCGCGATTGGCAACACTAAATATCACGAAGCTGGTCATGGATTACAGAACCTAATTTGAGGTCCACTAATGCCATTTGTGATTTGTATTCCTTCTGCTATTCGTTATTGGTATAGAGAATTAAAATATTATCGTAAAGGATTACGTCCCGATACTGATTATGATAGTATTTGGTTTGAAGGTCAAGCAACAAGATGGGGAAATAAGGTTTACAATAGAAAGGAAAATGACTAATGAAATTTGATTTAAGAGTTGATTATGTCGTTATTGGACATTTACGATATGGTCATAGAAATGTTAGTATAGAAGCAGATAGTGAAGAAGAAGCATTAGAAAAAGTAAAACAATTAGATGAAGATAGTTTAGTTTATGATTATGATGCGTCTGAACTATATATTGATGATTATGAAATTGATGATAGATATCTAGTCAACGTAAGGAGAAATGATTAATGATAGACAAGAGTAAAATAAAAGTAGAAATATTAAAATATCCTACTGAACAAGATTGATTATGGGCAAAAACTTGCACTTTAAATACAGTAGGTAAAAAGTTAAAATCTTCAACTACGTCAGTAGATTTAGAATATAAACAAAAACTACTTGCTTCTGAACACAGTCCAATAAGAGAATTATGATTTGGTATTAAACTAACCATTCCATATTTCATTTCAGTTCATATCGTTCGTCATCATATCGGTTGTAATCATTATGTTTCAACTCAAAGAGATGACAGACATCCAGAAAGAGAGGTTTCTCGTGAAGATTTACCACAAGGAACATTTGTATCTCATATTTTATCAATTAATGCACAAGAACTTATGTTCTTTATGAGAAAAAGATTGTGTAATCAAGCGGACCCACTTATGCGTTATGTGGCAAATTTGATTAAGAAAGCCGTATTGGAAACAAATCCTGAGTTTGAAGGTTTACTTGTTCCGCTTTGTGAGTATCGAAATGGAATGTGTACAGAAATGTTTCCTTGTGAAAAAGCAAAAACTTTCCGTGCTGGTCTTTCTCAAATTCTAAAAATTCTTGGTGAGGGTGAACTTTCAAAAGATAACCTTGAAAGAATTGTTGAAATTTTATATAAAGTAAAAGAAAAAGAGTCTATATAGGCTCTTTTTTGATTCATTTTTGAACTAAATTTTATTCTGTTTTTAGAAACTTTATAAAACACTAATATAGAAGTGAAAAAATATTTGACAAAAGGGAAATTTTATCATATAATATATTTGTAAATAAAAGTAAAGGAGTAATAATAGATAATTATGGCTGTAAAACAAGAAATATATGACGAAAATAGTATATTGACCTTAAATTACAGAGATGCGGCTAGAAATAGTATAGGTATGTATATTGGTGGTAATAGTGCCGAAAATATGCAACATTTAGTAACCGAAATTGTTTCTAATGCTATGGATGAAGCCGCAGAAGGATATGGTAAATTAATTCAAGTAATTGTTAATACAAACGACAATTCAGTAGAAGTAATTGACCAAGGTCGTGGTATACCTTATAAGAAAAACAAAGCAGGCAAATTCGCAATTGTTGAAATGTGTACTAGCTTACACTCAGGAGGAAAATTTGAAGGACAAGGAAACTACAAATCTTCTCTTGGTTTAAATGGTGTAGGTGCAACAATCACAAATGCATTATCAACAACATTTATCATTAATGTATGGAGAGATGGCGAACATTGTACATTCTCTGTATTAGATGGAAAGCACGATGACCCAGTCGTTGAAAAATATAGCGGCACAAAACAGGGTTCAAGTGTATATTTTATTCCAGATGCAAAAGTATTTAACAATGCAAAATGGGATATTGAAAAGATTAGAGAAGAACTTCAACTTCACGCATTACTTAACAATGGTATCACTTTTGAACTTATTGTTAATACTGATGGAAAGAAAGTTCAAGACATTAAATATTTATATAAATCTGGTTTAAAAGATTTGTTATTAATCAAGAGCGAAGGAAAAAAGATGTTAACTGACATTACATACTTCAAGACAACTACTGAACACGATAGCGAAGATGTATCCGCTGACGTAGAAATTGCTTTTGCTTATACTGATGAACCAGGTGAACGTATTTATTCATTCGTTAACGGTGGTTATACACCAAACGATGGAACTCACGTAACAGGATTTAAGACCGCATTTACTTCATTAATGAATAAAATGGGTAAAGAGTTAGGTTTCTTAAAAGATGATAAGAAATTTAGCGGCGATAGTGTTAGACGTGGATTAGTTTTATGTTTAAGTATTAAAATGACACAAAGACCAATGTTTGCTGAACAAACTAAGAAAACTTTGAATAGCCCTTGTGCTAGACAGTTAGTAAGTAAAGCAGTTGGTAAGATGCAAATTGAAAATAATGTAGTTAAGCAAATATTAAAGAAGATTGAAAATGAACAGAAAGCCGAAGAGGCAGCACAACGTAAACGTGAAGCACAAGAAAAGATAGCTAAGGGTGGTCACTCAATGAATAGTTTAAGAGACTTACCTGAAAAGTTAGCGGACGCAAGTGACTTCAATAATGCAGAAATTTTCTTTACTGAGGGAGACTCAGCTGCGGGTAACTGTAAAGTTATGAAAGCTAAAAATCAAGCTATACTTCCTTTAAGGGGTAAAATATTGAATACGACTTCGAAGGAGCTTGCAGATATAATCAAATCTGATATTATTAAAGATATATTAACTTGTCTTGGTTGTGGAATTGGTGATAATTTTAATATTAATAACTTACGTTACGATAAATTAATAATCTTAACAGATGCGGACCCTAAACAACATTGGGGACAAATAACTTTTCCTAGTTACTGCTAGGGGTAATTAATAAATAATTGCTAACGAGGAAACCTGACTGTAAAGAGTGGGAGTAACGCACCCTTCCTTAATAGGTCTGAAGGCAATCTCGTGGGAAAAATAGTGAAATTTGATTTCTATCACAATATACATTAAAATATATGTAGGATGTGATAGAAATGATAGGAATATATTATTGAAAAAATTTAATAACTGGAGAATATTACATTGGTCAAAGTGTTAATATATCTAAAAGAAAAGCTCAACATCTTTGTGATAGAAAAAATGAAAAATATAATCATTACCCTCTTTATTTATCTATGAATAAATATGGGGTAGAAAATTTTGAGTTTGGTGTTTTAGAAGAATGCTCAATTGAAGAATTAGATGAAAAAGAAGTATATTATATATCTCAATACAATAGTTATAATAATGGTTTCAATCAAACTACAGGTGGACAATATGAATACTGTGGTATTGGTGAAAATAACCCTAGAACAAAACTTACAAATGAAGAAGTATTAAAGATACGTAATAGGGTATATATAGAAAAAGAAGATATTTGAGATATATATCCTGAGTATTGTGACAAGATAGGTAAAGATAGGTTTTGATCAATGGTTCATGGGGAAACATGAAAAAATGTAGATACTTCAATGATTTATCCTTTAAAAGAAAGAGGTTATGCTAATTTTAAAGGAGCAAAGAATCCTAAAGCAAAATTAACAGAAGATGATGTAAAAAGTATCCGTTATAGATATGAAGTTCTAAATCAAACTGTAGATGAAATCTATGAAGATTACCGCTCCATTATTATGAAAAAGAATTTAAAAAACGTAATAACATATACAACTTGAAAAAATATTCACTATTAACCTGTATCGACTAGAGCTGAGGCGTAGTTGCGAGCTCGTAGGGACACTATTAGTACGTGTCAGCATTTTAGGAAACGAAGTGCTTGAGAACCGAAATGGTTATTGCAAATTGATAATTTGTTAAAAAATAGTCAGACACTCACAAGTTTAATGTGTGCTTGGTAGAAATACAAGAGTGTTGGATGGTAAACACATTGAATTGCTTTTAATGACATTATTTTTACATCATTTACCTGAATTAGTAAAAGCTGGTAAAGTTTATGCGGCAACGCCACCACTATTCAAAACAACTTCAAGTCGTGGCGAAATTAAATTCTGGTATGAAGAAAATAGTGAATTTAAAAAGTATGTAAGAAATCATTCAAATTTAGATATCATAAGATACAAGGGCTTAGGAGAGCAAAATGCGAAGGAATTGTACGATACGACAATGGACCCAGCAAATCGTAAATTAGTTCAATTAACAACTGATGATATTGAATCAACATTAGAATTGTATTCAAAATTAATGGGCAAGAGTGCCGCAGAACGTCGCAATTATATCATTTCTCATAATATGTTGGCTTTTGATGCTGCCGATGACATATATGAGGATTTTGATGATTTTGATGAGGAATAGAATTTTCCTTGACAAAAGCGAAAAAATATAATATACTATAATAGTAAAAGAAAATAATAAAATTTTAAAGGACGGAAAGAAAAATGGAAAATAATAAAGAACAAATGCCTCAATTCAATGGTTGGAAGGATATTAAGCTTGATGGTAATACACCATTAGGCGGTATCGTTGACTTTTTAAATATTCTTAATCAAAGATTAATTTTAATTGAAGACCAATTAACTATTAAGGTTGGCGAAGGTCAAAATATTACTTTATCTCAATATTGGATTGAAGTTCAAAAACAAGATTATCAAAGAATGATGGAAGAGTATCAAAAGCAAATGGAAGCTCAAAAGGCACAAGCACAAGCACAAGCTAATGAGCAACCAAATGAAAATCCATCAGATGTACAATAATTAAGAAAGGGCATAGATAACAATGGATATAAAAGATGAAAATTATTTAAACGAACGTAGTTCGCAAGACTTTGGTATTTATGCCAATAGTGTAATTAAAGCAAGAGCAATCAGTAGTGTAGAAGATAACTTAAAACCTATTCATAGAAAAGTTCTTTGGACTTTATTTGAAGATAAGGTTTACGATAAAGGTAAAACTGTAAAATGCGCAAGAATTGTCGGTGATGCAATGAAATATTCACCACACGGCGATTCTTCAATTTATGGTGCATTAGTTCGTTTAGGACAATGGTGGAAATTAAAGTATCCACTAATCACTATGCAAGGTAATATGGGTAATATTCTAGGCGATGGTCCTGCGGCAATGCGTTATACCGAGTGTAAGTTAAGTCCTATCGGAATGGCAATGCTTGATGGTATTAAAAATGAATGTGTACCATTCAAGAAGAATTATGATGGAACTTGCGAAGAACCGGTTATGTTACCATCAAAGTTCCCATTCTTATTATGTGGAAATAATATGGGTATTGCGGTAGGTTTAAGTGCTAGTTTAGTATCTCATAACTTTGGTGAAGTTTATAACGCTATTTGTTATTATATGGAACATAAAGATTGTTCTGTTGCGGACTTACTTCAATTCATTCAAGGTCCAGACTTCCCTACTGGTGGAAGAATTTTAAATGGCGAAGATTTGCTATCAATTTACACTAATGGTGTTGGTGCAATAAAAGTTCAAGCACATTATGAGATTTTAAAAGAAAATCAAAAGACAAAAATTGTTTTTACTGACTTACCTTATGGCGTTGAGGTAGAAAATGGCGTTAAAAAGCCACTTAAAAAGTTGGTTTTAGATGATGGTAATACTGAATTTGAAGATATTATTGTTGAAGGCGGAGATACATTAGATAGTTTAAAGATAACTGTTGTGCTATCAAAAAGCGCTAATGTAGGTAAGTGTCTAGAAATGTTATTCCAAAAAACAGGATTACAATCAACTATTAAAATGAATCAAACAGTAATTGTAAATGGTCAGCCAAGAACTTTATCATTAAAAGAAATGGTTTCTTCTTGGGTAGATTATAGAAGTGCAATTATTAAAAAGATTAAGGAAGATGAATATGGTAAGACAAATCACAAATTAACTGTTGTTATTGGTTTACAAAAGTGTATGAGTGATATTGATAAGTTAGTAAGCCTTATTCGTAACGCCGCAAACCGTACATATGCTCGTGATGCAATTATGAAGGAATTTGAACTTAACGTTGAACAAGCAGATGCGGTTTTAGATATGAAGTTAAGTAAATTAAGTAAGTTAGATTTAACTGAACTTAATGATGAAGAGGCTAATTTGGAACAAACTATAGCCGCATTAAAGAAGATAATTGAAGACGAAACATTGCGTTTTGATATTATCAAGAAAGAACTTCAAGAGATTAAGAAGAGTATTGGTGAAGATAACCGTTTAACTGAAATTTTATATAACAGACCTGTTGAAGGAACTGTTGCCGCAGAAATTGCAGTTAAGAAAGAATATCTAGTATATCCTAACGGATTAAGACCATTTGTTGATGGAAACTTTACAGTTGATAATGATTTAGTTGCATCTGTAATGAGTTATAATTCACAAGATATTTATGGTTATAATAAGGCAGGAGATATTATGCCAATTAATATGGCAACAGATATAATTGGTGCTTGTGTTAAAAATGATAAGAAAGATAAAATTGTTAGCGTTACAAAGAATGGCAATGTAAAGGTATCATTAGTATCTCAATACAAGTTAAATAAAGTTGAGAAAGTTATGAAACTTAAAGAAGATGATGAATTAGTATTTGCATCATTCTGCGGCGACAATGATTACTTAATCTTATTTGACGCACAAGAATGTAAGGTATTAAAGTTGGCAGTAAAAGATTTAACAGTAGCAAGTAAAGCTACATTGGGTGTAAAGAGTGGTCATGAATCTATCACTAGTGCCGCAATAGTTACCGATAATGATGTATTACTTTGTATTATTGGCGGAAGTAAAGGAAAGTTTACATCAGTAAAAGATTTCTCAGTAGATAATAGAGGAAATAAGGGACAAACTGTTGCAGAGAACACCACATCTATTACTGCTTTTGAAAATGGTAGAACCAATATCTATGTAATCCCAAAGATGGGAAAAGTAGCATTAGTTGATAGTAAAAAGTTATCAATTAAAGGCAAGACTGCTAGCGGCGCAAGCTTGTCAAATAAAATTGTTGTAAAAATTGTATAAAAAAATATTGACAACAATGAAAAAATATGCTATAATATATATGTAACTGAGTTACAAAGGAGTTTTATAAATGGAAAATTTCATTTTAACCCCAAATTGTAGGATAGTATTAGATTATATGTATAAAAACGAACAAACTTTTGTCGGCAAGGACTTAATAGAACTTGTCGGCATAAAAGGTATTTATCCTGTATTGAGGTCTTTATGTGATAAAGGTTTAATTGAAAAGAAAGAACCTATTATAAGAGATTTCACATCAAAAGACGGGAAAGTTTGTCAAAATGAATATAAGACTTATCACATCACTGATAGCGGAAAGAGTTATGTTGATAGTGGCTTAAATAAAATAGTATAAAATAACACTAACCAAAAAGAAAAAATTAGAAAGAAAAGAGAGAAAAGAAAAATGGCAGAAAAGAAAAATTTAACAAACACATTTACAGTAGTAGGACACTTAAAGTCAGTTGAGTTCAGAAACAAGGAAAAGTTAGCAGAGCAAGTATCAGCTAAGGCTACTATTGAGTCTGAAATTGGCGGACAAACAAAGGAATATGAAATTGAATTCTTCTCAAAGGCAACAACTGCGGCTGGTGCACCTAATAAGTTATATGCAACTTATGTTGACCTAGAAAAGAATATTGGTAAGAAAATTAAGGTAACAGGTGAATTTAGAGAAAACCGTTACTATAGCTCAACTAAGGAAGCAGTAGTTAGTGTAAATGTATTAAGTGGACGTTTCATTAACTATGATGTAAAGGATGCTGATACAGCAACTTTCGAATTCCAAGGTTTCGTAATTAAGGAATTAACTGAAAAGGCAAATAAGGAAGGCGAAATCTATCAATACAATATTGGTATCGCTCAAGAGGGTTACAAGGAAAATTCATTAACAGTTATCAACTTTAATGTATCTACTGAACCTGAAAGTTCTGAAATTGTTAATGTTATTAGAGACCAATATACAATTGGTAATTCAGTAACTATCACAGGTGACTTAGACTTCTATACTCAAATTACAACTTCTGAGATTAATCAAGAGGGCGGTTTCGGTAAGCCAATTGTAAGAGAATATACTAACACTTATAGAAATTACTTTATTACTGGTGGTTTAGCTCCATTCTCACCAGATGACGAAAAGGCATTCTATAATGATGAAAAGATTGCTACTTTAGTACAAGCTTATAAGGCTAATGATGTAGAATTAGAGAAGGCAGCAAAGGAAAAAGAGAACACTACAACTCCTACTCAATCTGCAACTCCTGCGGCAAAACCTGCTGTTAAGAGAACTGGTAGTTTAATTTAATTGAAGGGGAGTAATCCCCTTCTTATTTTTTCAAATGACAAACGATAGAGAGGAGACACATTATGAATCTTTGGGAATTAGAACCACAAAAAATAACATCAACATTAAATGACAAAATATTTCAATTTTATGGCGACAACTCAACTCGTAAGACATCTGTTGCCGCAAACTTTCCTGATAGTATAATCTTTGGTTTTGAAAAAGGTTATCAATGTATTGATGGAGTTTATGCAATTCCAGTAGATACTTGGTCAAAATTTAAGGATTATTTAAGACAACTAAAAGACCCACGTTCAAAAGCAAAGTTCAAGACAGTTGTTATTGATACAACTAGAATTGCATACGATTGTTGTACTTCTTGGTTATTAAATTCGTATAACGTTAATGATATAACTGAAATCGGTACAAAAGGTAAAGGTTGGTCTTTATTAAAGAAAGAGTTTAGTGATGTATTAAATAGTATTCCTAAAATGGGATATGGTTTAATTTTAATCACACACGCAGACGAATCTGAAAAAGATGGAAAATTAGCAATTAAGACTGACTTAGATAAGGTTGCTACTGCAGTTGTTAATAAGTTAGTTGACTTCCAACTTTATGTTCGTAAGGAAACAAAGGTTGAGGGAGAAGATGAAGTATTAACTGTATTTGCATATTCTGACTTAGATTTCGCAGATACAAAGCACAGACTTCGTTATTTCCCAAAAAGATTTGAGTTCACTTATGAAAATCTATTAGATGCATACAACACTGCTCTTGAAGAAGAAGTAGCACATGGTGCAGTATTAGATAATGAGAGTTCAAATCTAACAAAGGGCGCTGAAACATTAGAAGACGTAAGAAATGAAGTTATCGAATTAGTAAAGCGAGACCCTGAAAATGAACAAATAGTTGAGTATATCTCATCTCATTTTGACGTAAGACTTAGTGAAACTACTGAAAAGGACTATGATAAATTAGTTGCGGCTAGAGATTTCTTAGAGTCCTTATTTAGTGCAGAATAGTGGACCCAAGACTTTTTACTAAAACACAACTTGAAGAACTAATATTGGAGTTATCTGGATTAACTAAGATAACTCCTATGATTAGTAAACAAATTAGCCGCTTTGTTATTGACAGTAAAATGTCATATCTAGAAATAGCAAGATGTGTGGATTATTATGTAGAAATTTTAGGACACCAAGTTAAGCCAGAATACGGAATTGCTTTCGTAACAAATATCCGTGAACCTGCGGCAGAATATTTTAAAAAGCTTGAGCTTGACAAGCAAAAACAGCAACAAGAAGCTGAAAAAGTTATTAAATATCAAGACAAGAATATTATTATCAACATAAAGTCGTATAATTTGTTAAATAAACCTAGACCACCAAAGAGTTTTGATATGAGTGCGATAGAGGTTGGCGAAGATGACGACACAAACGATTCAAATTAAATAGAAGTAAAAAGGAGCAGGTCTGATGTATCAAAAAGGTAAATTAGATAAATTATATGATAGCCAGGCAGCATTATATGTATTAAGTAGTATAATGAAAGACCCTCTTCTTATTCAAGACGACAGTTATGTATTGGATCCAACTGACTTTTTCAAACCAATACATAAAATGATTTTTGTGGCAATTTACAATTTAGAGCAACAAGGAATTGAAGTTATTGAACCATCTGGTATTGACTTATATTTAAGTCACTATGATGCACAATATAGTTTTTATAAAGCGCAAAATGGTTATTCTTTAGTGCAAGAATGTTCTCGTATGGCTCTTAGTATGGACCCGAAAGAGTTTTTGTACTACTACAATCGTCTAAAAAAGTTTTCTTTATTAAGAGATTTAGAAAGTAGCGGAATTGATACTGGAACATTCTACAACACTGAAGTAAATTCTCTGGATAAAGATGCAGAAGAGGACAAATTAGATAAGACACCAATACAAGCTATTCCTAATGCTGTTCGTGGCATTTTAGTTGATATAGAGAAAAAGCATATTGGAAAAGATAACGGAAGCGCTCAAAATGCAAGTAAAGGATTAAGAGATTTAGTTCAAAGATATAGAGAAATGCCTGAAGTTGGCTTACCACTTGAAGGCTCTATTGTTAACTTCGCATTAAGAGGTTTACGTTTAGGAAAATTATATACTTATTCAGCTCCTACAGGAGCAGGTAAAACTCGTTTTATGCTTAGTGCCGCCGCGTCTATTAGTATGCCATATATAGATAAAAATGGTCAAGTTGTAATGCGTGGTGAAGCAGGAGATGAATATGAAAAAGTTGTATTCGTGACAACCGAGCAGGCTGCGGACGAAATACAAACTATGCTACTTGCTTATGTGAGCGGCGTTCCAGAGAATAAAGTTTTAATGGGAGATTATACTCCTGAAGAATTAGATAGAGTAAATAAAGCATTAAATATTATAGATGCACATCAAGACAACTTTATGATTGAGGCGGTTCCAGACCCATCAATTGCGGAAATAAAGGTCTTGTTAACAAAATATATCATTCAGAACCAAGTTAGATATATATTTTATGATTATATCTTCTCAAGTCCAGGATTATTGGGAGAGTTTAGAGATGTAGGTGTTCGTGAAGATGTTGCATTAATGATGTTATCAAATAGTTTAAAAGAGGTTGCGATGACTCATAATGTTCATATTACATCTGCAACACAATTAAATGAAAATTGGTCTAAAAAAGAAATTGGACCACGTGACCAGAACTGTTTAAGAGGTTCAAAAGCTATTGCGGATAAAATTGACGGTGGTTTAATTGGTGTAAGATTACAACCAGCTGAACGTGAAAAGATTCAAGAGATTTGGAATAAAATTAAAGTAGTAAAAGGTTACGATAAAGACCCTAACATTGTAATAGATATTTATAAAAATAGACGTGGAGAATTAAACTGCGTTAAAATCTTTAGATATTTTGATTATGCAACTTGTCATTGTATTGATTATTTTGTTACTGATGGAGAATACCATACAGTTGAAAATGTAAAAGAAATTAGATGTGTAGAGAAAATTGCAGATTATGACTCATTAAAATATACAGAAGGGGAGAAGGTAGTATAGTATGCCAACATTAGCTGAATTAAGAGAACAATTAACTGATGAAACAATTAAGGACATACTTATACAATATAATGTTGAACCAGTTGAAGAAGACGATGTTAAAATAGTATTCCCTACTTGTTGTCACAATTTAGAAGGCGGAAGTCCAAAATTATATTATTATAAAAATAATCACTTATTCCACTGTTATACTGAATGTAATAATAGTTTTGATATATTTGATTTGTTAATTAAAATGCATAAATTAAGAGGTGAAGAAATTACTCTTAAACAAGCAATTAGTTTATGTAATTTAGACACAAGCTATATGCAAGATGCAGATTTAGCAAGATATAATATAAGTGATGATTTACGTTTCTTAAAAATAGGTAACAATCATAGATTAATAAATATAGATGAACTTCAATTTAAAATATATGATAAAGATATACTAAGAAAATTCTCTTTTGACTATTTAGGTTTACAACCATGGTTAAGAGAAGGTATTAGCGTAGAGATGTTACAAAAATTTAACATTAAATGGGATTCTTTTAGACAGTGTATTGTTATTCCAAATTTCGATATCAATGGCAATCTAATTGGATTAAGAGGAAGATTTTTCCGCGCAGAAGATATTGCAAAAGGTAAATATAGACCAATATATGATAATGGTACATTATATAGTTATCCAACAGGAAAAAGTTTTTATGGCATTTATGAAAACCATAAAGCAATAGAAAGAAAGAAAATGTGTATCGTGTTTGAGGGTAAACGAACAACTTGCCCTTACCTACTTTACTAGTAATCACTAGGGTCGCATAATATGCGGCTAACGGGGAAGCCTGACCATTAAGTTGAAGGTAATCCCGTGGGAAGCTAAATTTGAAAAATAGAGAAAAGTGTACTATATTATACCTATAAAGATAAAGAGGTATTAATATGAATTCAAAAAATGTTATTTACGGTTATTTTAAAAAAGATATTAAAGATTATGTTTATATTGGACAAACTGTTAATTTAGAACAAAGAAGACTTAAACATGAAAAATATGATCCATATAATCCAAATACTAAAGAATATTACTATCCTTTAAGTAGAGGTATACGAAAATATGGAATAGAGAATTACGAATGTAAAATTATTGAAGAAGTTGAATCGCAAAAAGATTTAGATGAAAGAGAAAAATATTGGATTCAGTATTATAATACATATAATGACAATACTAAATACAATATGACGCCAGGTGGTAATCCATCTCAGTATAAAATCACTTATTTTAAAGATGAAATTATTGATACTGCAATAGACTTAATAAAAAATACAAGTATAAAATTTCAAGAAATTAGTGATATTACAGGTATATCTGTAGTAATGCTTTCTGAAATTAATACTGGAAAAAGAAGAAAAAGAGATAATGAAAATTATCCTCTAAGAGAGTTAACAAGAGGTAAACAATTAACTCAAAATCAAATAAATGAAATTATAAATTTATTAAAGTATGATTTCATATCCAATATAGATATTGCAAAAAAATATGGTGTCCAACCAACTTTGATTCAATTTATTAATAATGGTACAAGAAATTATCATTATGACAATATAGATTATCCAATACGTAAAAATAGTTATGCACATAATCATTTAAGCAGAAAAGACATAGAAGAAATTTATGATTTGATATTAAATACAGAAATGACTTTTAATCAAATCGCAGAGCTAAAGCAATGTAATAGTAAAACAATATCAAAAATAAACCGTGGAGATGGATATGTTTTAGAAGGATTTACTTTTCCTTTAAGATAAATTTAGAACCTGTATCGACTATCTCCTTTGTGGGAGAGTACCCCTACTATTGATACGTAGGTTGCTTATAGGTAACGAAGGCAAAGCAATGGGAAACGGTAGGCGTGTGACAGTATGTCACCGAAGAGTTAGTCAGGACTTATAGAAATATGAGAACAACCGGAGAAGAGTGTACTTTTGTTCGGGTCTATTTATGGCGCAGATAATAATATTGGATTAGCGACATTAGGACAAAATATTACAAGAGAACAAATTCAGTACTTGAGACAAATGAAAGTAAGAGATGTAATTTTGGCATATGATACTGATTATGAAGATATAGAACAACTAAGAGAAGTAAAGCAAAAATATATTGAAAAAGCAAAGATTTTTGCACCTTACTTTAATGTTAGTATCTTAATTGATTACCACTTCTTATTGCCATATAAGAGCAGTCCTATTGACGGTGGTAGAGAGATTTTTGAAAAAATATTAAGTGAACAATTAAAAGTAAGTTAGAGGTAAAAATGAAACCAATTAAGTTAAAGCAAAACAGTTTAGAAAAAATAACTATGAAAAATTATTTACAATTATGCGGCATCAATGAAGCTGATTGTGATAGTTTTATAGTAGCTCCAAAAGATTCTGATGAGCTTAATCCAATTTTATTAAAGAATATGCATCTTGCGGCAAAAACAGTGTATGAAAGATTAAATGATGATAATACAGTTGTCTTTGTCCAAGTTGATAGCGATATGGATGGATGGACGTCCGCTTGCGAATTTATCCAATATGTTCATATTCGTTTTCCTAAGATTAAGTTAATTTGGAGATTACATACAGGTAAACAGCATGGCGTTATTTTGGACACTGTTCCATCAGAAGCCAATTTAATCATTATTCCTGATGCTGGTTCAAATCAAGTTGAAGAATTAACAGCATTAGTTAATATGGGAAAAAGTGTCGTAGTACTTGACCACCACCAAGTAGAAGACGAGGCTGCAAGTGAAGCAAGCGGAGCAATTATCGTTAATAATCAAATGAGTCCTGATTTCCCTAATAAAGCATTGAGTGGTGCAGGTGTAGTATATAAGTTCTTACAATATTTTGATACTTATTACTATAAATCTGATTTATATAAACAGTTTGCAGATATTGCTACTTTTGGAATTCTAGCAGATGCGATGGATATGAGAACTTTAGATAACAATTTTATTGCTTATGAGGGATTAAATCATATTCATAACAAGTTAATTCGAGCAGTAATTAATCGTCAAGCGGGAGATGGATTATATGCGCGAATAGTAGATAAAGAGTCACCTACTAAAACTGAAGCAGTATTCTATGTTGCTCCTGTGTTTAATGGTTTAATTAGATATGGAGAGCAAGAGGAAAAAGAAAAAGTCTTTGATGCATTTACAACTCCTGACAGTAGTGAAATAATTGAAACTATTTATAGAGGAACTAAACGTAGCGAAAGCTTATACGATTACTGCGCGAGAATTGCAGTTAATGCAAAGAGTAGACAAGATAATGCTAAAAAGAAGAGTATGGCAATACTTGCGGAAAAAATTAACGAAGAGGGACATAATGAAGATAACTTAATTATAGTTACGTTATCTGGTAAAGAAACTGAGAAAGTTAGTCCTAACATTACTGGTCTTGTAGCTATGGATTTAGTTAAAGAATATAACCGTCCAGCTTTAGTATTACGTGAAACTGAAGTTGATGGTAAAAAGTTATTTAGTGGTAGTGGTAGAAATGGTAATTTTAGTGGACTTGAAAGTTTATTGAACTTCTTACATGAAAGTAATTTAGTTGATTTTGCACAAGGTCATGATGGTGCTTTTGGTGTAATGGTAGAACCTGATAAAGTAGACCAATTACGTGAATACGCTGAAAGTCATATAGACAAAAGAATGTTTGACGACCAAAGTATTTTTGTTGACCATTACTTCTACGGATTAGACAGCGTAGATGTTAATGGACTTGCAGAGTTTGCAGAAGGACAAAAGATTTATTGCGGAACAATTCCTTCTCCAACATTTGCATTTGATTTTGATATTGATACAAACGATTGTAGTCTAATGGGAAAAGAATCAAGTTCAATTAAATTTGCAGGTAAATTCAACGATTTTATTGTGTTTAAGCGTCCAGATATCGCCGCTTTGATTATGGACAATAGAGGAAGTAAAATTCATGTTACATTAGTAGGAAAACCTTCAATGTCACCTTATGGCAGATTACAAATAACTGCAAGTGACTGCGAAGTTAGCGAAATAAAGGCTGACACAACACCTGTAAAGAGGTCAGCACTAGATTTGATTTAAAGGAGAAGAATATGATTTCTTGGGAAACAATAGAAGAAGAATTTGGTATTAAGTTTAAGCTTGCCGATGGCAGTTTTAGACCAGTTAATGAGTGGCTAGATGATATATATTTACAAAATCCTAGTCGCTTTCTAGAAATGATGGAACAAATATTTGTAAATGGTGATACTTTATTCGCCAATTTAACAACACATAAGGAGTAAAAATGAAGAATTTAAAACTAAAGATTATTTTATCAATTATTGCTATTTTAGTAATTACGTCAGTCGTAATAGTTTGTATAGTAGAAGCATCTCATTTTAAGGATGTTCCTTATTATATGCAACATATTTATGGACACGATTTAGAATTATATAAGCAACATCGCATAATTACTATTAGTATTCTTGCTGCAATCATGGCTATAGCTAGCGGTGTAATTATTTTTGTAGACAAGAAAGACGACGAAGAAAAGTAATTTTCATTGACAAACAGTAAAAAATATTCTATAATAATAATATAGAAAGGAAGTTGTGATTTATGAAAAGAGATTATATATCTATCCACAATCACACCGAATTCTCTAACATTAAAGTTATTGATAGTATCAATAGGGCTCCTGAGTTAATAGATTATGCTTGGGAGCTTAATTTAGGAGGATTAGCAATCACAGAACATGATTGTCTAAGTGGTGTAATTAAATTAATAGAAGCATATAGAAAGAAACTTGATAAGGAATGGGAAGCCGCTTATCCTGACAAAGAAAATGTTCACGATTATGAACAAATGTCTAAAGATTTAGATTTTAAAGTAATTATTGGTAATGAGATTTATCTTAGTGAAGAAGGATTATGTGAAGGCGGATATGGTCATTTTTGGCATTTAATTTTATTAGCAAAAGATGAAGAAGGTTGGAAACAATTAAAGCAATTAAGTTCTGCCGCATGGAAACGTGCTTGGTTTAGAGGAATTTTAAGAACTCCAACCTATCCAAGTGATTTATTTGAATTTGTTAAAGGTGGACATTTAATTTGTTCTACTGCTTGCTTAGGTAGTTATCCAGCTTGGTGTTGGAAACAAATAAAAATGTGTCGCGAAGGCGATGGATTTTTAGACTATCCAGAAGGCGGCGAAAGTGAAGAGTATTATCTTGAAAAATTAGATAATCACCTTGCCGCAATGCAAGAATTGTTTGGTGTAGGTAACTTTTTTATTGAACTTCAACCGAATGAACCAGGTAGCGAACAAAATGAATATAATGAGTTTATGATAGAAAGATATAAGTGGCAATATCCATTTGTATTTAGTACAGACTCTCACTATATGAAAGAAGATTTAAGACAAATTCATACTGACTTTTTAGCATCAAAGAGTTCAGAAGATAGAGAAATAACATCTTTCTATAAGTATGCTTATATGATGAGCCAAGAAGAAGTTCATAATCATATGATTGATTATATGACAGAAGAGTTCTTTGAAGATATGGTTAAGAACACAAAGTATATTGGCGAGCAATGTCATTATTATCCACTTGAACAACCAAAAGTTATTGCAAAAGTAGAATATGAACATTATGACGAATATGAGTCAGACTTAGAGATTTTTAATGATGTAACCGCGGACGAATATCCTTATTTTTATGAATATTTACATACAGATAATAAGGCTGACCATTATTTTATGGAATTAATTGCGCATGGTTTTATAAGTAAGTATCAAGAAAGCTGGGATACTGAAACCTATTATAAGCGACTTGAAGAAGAATTGTGGACAATTAGAGAAGTAGGTAATGGTATTAACCAGTCAATGAGTGACTACTTTACTTGTATGAGTAAAATGGTTAATTTGATGTGGGAAGCTGGTTCTTTAGTTGGTCCAAGCCGTGGTTCAGCAGGAGCATTATTAATAAATTATTTATTAGATATAACTCAAATTGATCCGATTTTCTTAGATTTACCTTATGTATGGCGTTTTATGCACCCATCTAGACCTGACTATCCAGATATAGATGTTGACTCTGAATCAGATAAGCGTCAAGCGGTATTTAATAAAATAAGAGATTATTTTAGAAGTATTGGTGGAGATGTTATTAATGTTTGTACATTTGGTACAGAAGGAACTAAGTCCGCATTAAAAACTGCGGCAAGAGGTCTTAATATCAACTTAGATGAGGTTGCTTATGTAAGTTCAATGGTTCCGAATGAAAGAGGGTTCGATTGGAGCTTGCATGATTGTTATTATGGTAATGGCGATGATCGTATGCCTATTAGTGCATTTAAGAAAGAAATGGATGCAAATCCACAATGGTGGAAATTAGCTCAAAGTATTGAAGGATTAGTAACTAGACTTGGTGTTCACGCATCAGGTGTTGTCTGTGTTAATGGAGATTTCATTGAACACGGAAGTTATATGAAGACAAATAGTGAACAATTAGTAACTGCTTTTGACTTACATGACCAAGAAAAATGCGCGTTAATTAAGTACGATATGTTAACTGTTTCCGCACTTGACCGTATTCATCAATGTATGAATTATATGTTGGAAACAGGAGATATGGAATGGAAAGGTTCATTAAAAGAAACTTATGATTATTATATTAATCCTAGTAAACTAGATTATGAGACACCTGAAATGTGGGATATGGCAGCTCAAGGTAAGATCCGCGCGTTGTTTCAGTTCGACACAATTACGGGCGGTCAGAGTATCAAATACATAGAGCCTAAAAATCTAAAACAATTAGCTATCGCAAATTCAATAATGAGATTAATGGCACCAGAAGGTGAAGACCAGCCAATAGATATTTATGTAAAATATAAAAGAGTTCCACAATTATGGTATAATGATATGAGAAGTGCGGGACTAAATGATAATGAAATAAAAGTGCTTGAGAAGTATTTAAAAGTTAAAAACGGAGTTGCTGACTCACAAGAAGTAGTTATGCGATTATCAATGGACCCGCAAATCAGTGGATTCTCAATGAAAGACGCCAATAGATTAAGAAAAATTATTGCAAAGAAAAACTTTAAAGATATCGAAAGTATGCATAAGTTCTATCTTGAAAGCGGCGAAAAACTTGGTACAAGCAAAGCAATGTTAAACTATGTTTGGGACAAACAGTTTAAATTAAGTTTTGGATATTCGTTCTCCGAAGTTCATACTACTGGTTATAGTGTTATTGCTGTTCAAGAAATGAATTTAGCTTATCATTATCCATCAATTTATTGGAACTGTGCTTGTTTAAGTGTAGATAGTAGTGCGATTAGTGCGCAAGACTTCTATAATTTAATTGATGATGGTGTAATTGAAGTTGATGAAGACGAAAAGAAAAAAGTAGCAAGTAAAATGGATTACTCAAAGATTGCGGCGGCACTTAGTGACTTCCGTAGTAATACATCAATTTTATTGCCAGATGTAAATAAGTCTAGATTAAGCTTCACACCAGATGCAGAAGATAATACAATTTTATATGGTTTAAAAGGTATCACAAAAGTAACTGACCCAGCAATAGAAGAAATAATGATGAATAGACCATTCGCATCATTAAATGATTTTTTAGATAGAACAACTAAAAAGACAGTATCATCTGATAAAGTATTAAACTTAATTAAAGCAGGCGCATTTAATGAAATTGAGGGTAAGTCAACAAGAGAAGTATTAATAAATTATATTGATATGACAAGTGATAAAAAGAGTAAATTAACACTTCAAAATGCAAATGCATTAATAGATAGAAACTTATTTCCTGATGAGCTATATAAAGAGTGTGAAGTATATAAATTAACAAAAGAATTAAGAAAACATAGAACTGCGGACAAACTTTGGTATAGAGTAGATTTTAGTTTCCCAGGAGAAAAAGAAGATGTTTGGAGAGAAGTATTTAAAGCTTCTAATCCAAAGATTGAATATATTGATGACGCTCCAGTTATCAACTCTGATGCTTGGGATAATTATTATGACCGCAATATGGATAAGTTAAGAGTTTATATTAAGAATAACAGTGCGGAATTATTAGAGAAATTGAACAATTCGTTGTTCCAAGAAAGATGGGATAAATATTGTCAAGGAGATGAACTTGATTGGCAACTTGAGAGTTTGAACTTCTTCTTTGATGGTCACCCATTGAATATTGCCGTACGAGAACTTGGTATAGAATTAACTCCTTTAAAATATTTAGAGGAAGATGCTCAAGATGGATTCTTTGTTATAAAAGGTAAAGAGATACCTAAGATGAAACTATATAGTATTGCGGGAACAGTTATTGATAGTAATACAACAAAAAGTACCGTAACTGTTCAAACTCCAGATGGCGTTATAACATTAAAGATTTTTAAGAGTTTGTATTCAATCTTTGATAAAGTAGTATATAGCGCAGATGGAATGGAAGTAGTTCAAGATAGTTTCTTCGCAAAAGGAACAAACTTATTAGTTACTGGTATTAAGAGAGGTTCAACTTTCGTACCAAAGGTATATAAGTCAACAGGTAGAAAAGCGATATTAAAAATAAATTTAACGGAAGACAGACACTTTAAGAATTTTGAAGAAAAGATGGAGATTTAATATGAATATAATGATATGAGATATAGAATGGTACTATGCCGAAGATAAAACAAATTTAATAAATGTTGATGCTATGAAAATAAGCAGCTATCATAAACAACGCGGCGATAGTGTCTTTCTTGTTAAATCAAAATATGATATTAAAAGAGAGTGGGACAGAATGTATATAATAAAAAGTACTCAAGAAAGTCCTACTCCTCCGTTAAGTTTAACTTTAAATAATCCTAAAATAACAAAGATTGGTGAGGGGTGGAATAATTCGTCTTCATTAAACAATGTTATCGCCGCTTGCCGTCCTGATTATTTATTATATCCAAATATGCAGAAACAAAATAATACTGCTCTTGAAAGGTCTGAGTATTGGCGTTTCCTTGATGATGAAGGAAATTTGTTGCCGCTTATTCAAGATGCCTCAAGAAATGAAAAAAAGAACTTTATCGTTGTCGCTGATAAAGACCTGTGGGACAGAGATGAAAAAATTATTTTAAAAGTCCTTGAAAAAATACGAAGTTTAGGAAAATATGTTTCATTTTTAGAACCAATTTCATTCAAAAAAATGTCAGATAACTTAACACTAACAAGAGCATTTTTTGAATTAAAATTTAAACAAGGCAGTGCTATAAGATGGACCGAAATCAATGTCAATAATGCACATCAATTTATCTATTTCTATCAAACCTTTAAACAGATTTATAAAAATATAGCTTTTATGCCTGTTGAAATTGCAGCAGAAGATATAAGAAATAAAGATATACCTGAGTGGTTAAATATTATAGCTCGTAGTTTCTTGAGCGGATTAAAAATAACAATCGTTTGCAAAAAAAATAGAAAGTATCCTCAACTTGTAAAAATATTAAGTGATTATACACAAAGCGGCAAAAATTTATCTTGGTTAGAATACATTACGTATCGTTATCATAAGAATATTAAAGACAATTCATCCGCTATTAAGTTATGGCTTAGTCCTAGTAGATGGGATAGTAATTTCAGAGAGCTATTAAGACAAACCTATAAAGACTTAGCTTTCTTATGTATAAGACCAAATAAAACATTGTTAAATAAAAATGATATTCCTATGAATATCTTTGAGAAAACTTTTAAATATGGTATATAGGAGTTAAAGATGAGATATAAAAAGAGTAATTTTATATGTGTTTTAGATACTGAAACAACTAATGTTTATTGAAATACGTGTGCACCGATTCAGATTGCCGCAGAGATATGTGATGCAGAAGGAAATATAGTGGATACTTTTAATGAGAGAATTAAAACAACTCATAGAATTGACCCAGGTGCAAGCGAAGTTCATGGAATTTATGCAGAAGACTTAGTCAATTGTAGAAAAGAAAGTGAAGTTATTTACGATTTCTGTGCGTGAATGCAAAACTGAAATTGTGATATGATTTTAACTTATAATGGCGAAACTTTTGATAGACCAATGCTTAATTTAAGATGTCAATTATTTAAAATTGATACTCCTTATTTTGATAAAGATAAGTATGGTGTTGATGTTTATGCAAGAGATGTAAAAGATGCAAAGAAACAAAATTTATTTGGTTTAAAATCATTAGGAAGAAAATGGAAGTTAACATTAGTAAGTGAATTACTAGGTATTAGTACTGAACATGCCCACGATGCCCTTGCGGACGTAGATATGACTAGACAAGTATTTTATAAGCTTGACCCAATAATTCACCCTGAAGATTGGGAAGAATAAAAAAGAGCGGTTATTCGCTCTTTTTATTTTTTGCATTATTAATTTGAACTTCAGCTTGTTGTTTAATCCAAGCTTCTAAGTCACCATAATTCGCTACAATATAATCTTTTGCTTGTTGTGTTAAAGTAGTTTTTACATAGTCAACAGTTTTCTTCATTGCAGTTGCTTGTGCTTCTTTATCCCATACAGTTGTTCCTTTAATTTCTTCAACGTATGTTTGATAAGTATATTTTACACCATCAAATACAATATCTTTTGCACCAGAAAGGATTTTTCTGATTTTTTCATCTTTAACACCTGCGACTTTGGCATTTATTCATCTAACTACAAAACCACCTACAACTGTAAGTACGGTAGTAATTACTCAAAATGCAACTTGATTTGCTAAATTTTCCCACATAATACTCGTCCTCTATTTAAGTAAAGCTAATACAACTGCGGTAACTGCAGTTAATACTGCTGTAATAGTTGCTGCTAAGAATGCCCATTTACCTTTTATTGTTTCTTTTCTTTCATCAGAAGTTTGTTGTTGTTGGTCTTGAAGATTTTTTAAGTGACCCTCTAACTTGCTAACTCTATCCTCCAAAATGTCGCATTTTTTAAATAACTCTTTGGTTCTATTCTTGTTATCGACATAGTGAATTGTATCTTTTTCTTCAATCTCTTTAATCGCTTCACCTTGAGTAACTTGTAAATGCAATAATTTCTCTTGGTTAAGAACTACATCATCTAGTTTTTTTGATATATTGTCTAATGATTTTGAAGTTGAAGCCAAACTAGATTCTGTCTTTCCTATATTCTCAGTTAAAGAGAACAGACGCGCAAGTACTGTTTGTTCGTCCATTACCATAACTATCACCACCGCAATAAATGCTTCTCTCATTCTATTAATAGTATAGTTCGTTTCTACGAAATTAGCAATTTTCGGAAAACAAGATTATAATATTGATATACAAGGAGATGATAATTATGGAAATTACCATTAACGGAATAGAAAAAAATCTTTGTGATTTCACAACTGATGTTTTATCATTAGAAGCAAAGAGAATTGAAAGAAAAATGTTTAATATGGAATATGTTTCTAGTGAAGAACAGTCTAACTTTATTGCTATCACACAAGAATTAGAAAGAAGACGTGGAAAATAATGGCTAAGTTATCTGCGGAAAAAATCAATGAAGAACTACGCAAAAAAGACTTTGAGCTAGTAGATTGTTCTAATTATGAAAATTTAACAAGTTTTATTACTATCAAGTGTCCTAAGGGACATATTACTCAAACTAATTTAAAAAGTTTCAGACACGAAAGTTATCAATGCCCAGAGTGCGATAAAAGCGTTGATTTTAGTAATCCTACTGAAGTTCCTGATAAGGGAGATAAATTCCGTGTAATTGCTTTTGACCAAGCAACAGAACATTTTGGATTGAGTATTTTTGATGATGGAAAATTGATATATTATAAATTGTTTGTGTTTACTGGTTCTGCTGTCAATAGAATGGTAAAAATTAGAAAAATGATTGACGAACTTGTAATTAAACAATGAAAACCAGATTATATTGTTTTTGAAGATATACAGTATCAAAATGGTTATATAACTTTTAAAACTCTTGCTATGCTATTAGGTGTAGTTCATGAAGTTTGTCAAGCTAATGATATTCCTTTTGAGTGCGTTAGTCCTAATGTGTGACGTAAATATGCGGGAACGTGCGGCAAAACTAGACAAGAAGAAAAAATGTTGTCAATAGCAGTAGTAAAAGAAAAGTATAATGTTTCAGTTACTGACGACGTTGCGGAAGCAATATTGATTGGTAGATATGGGGCTGCGCATCATTATGCTGAAGCACCAATATTGTTTGGAAAGAAAAAAACCTCTTAATTGAGGTTTTTATTTTTCTATTAAAGTTTTAACTAATTGTTTTAGCTCTTCAATTTCTTTTGATTGCTTATCAATTATTTCTTGTTGCTCTTGAATAGCTTTCCAAGCAACATATACAAGCTTTGACTCTTTTACTGACATATAGTCGCCATTTTCGCCGCTTGCTTGTGCATTAGCTACTAAACTGAAATCTCCTGCATTAACTTTTAAGGCTTGTTGCGCAATGATACCTATTGAATCTGAACCATCTGATTTATACTTAAAGTTATAAATTGGAAGAGATTTAATAATATTTAATGCGGAGAAAGTTGATTGAACTATACCAGTCTTTGCTCGCTTATCTGAAGTTGCATTAAAATATAGACCTTCGATATAAGAACCTGAATGTATGTAACCATCGGCGTTTATATATCCAGAACTTCCTGCTAGTTTTATATACTCATGACTATAAAATGGAATGTTCGTATATATTTTACATTGCCAATTTGGCAATCCAGTAGTATATGTATATGTTCCACTGTTATCAGAAAATTTACAAATACATAATCCTCGATAATCACTTCCATCTTGTATAGTGAAATTTATAGGTGCAGAGTTTACATCAATTTTGTATATAGCGTCAGTGATATCATAAGCAGGTACAGTATGGTCGTTTGGCGTTCTAAAAAGTATTTGAGTAGTACTTACGCCTTGCATTTTATATTGATCTGCATTAATGTTTAAGACGGGACTATTACCTTCTGATGAACCTCCTTTAAGAACTAAGCCTGCATTATCGTGACCAATATATCCACGATAATTACCAATCGAGCCTTCTGGTGCGTCTGGGTCAGTATCCGCTTCGCAGAAATATACTTTATTTAAGAAATAAAAGTTTTCTTTAATTCTACCATATTCAGCAAGAGAAGTAATAAAATTTCCCTCATCATGACTCGTTCCATCATTAAACGAAAAAGCTGGAGTATTCATAGATCAGTAACCTGCTGGAGCTGCCGCTAATTCATCTACATTAATTTTCCAATTATATCCACCACTTGTTAATCCTTTAATATGTTGATAAAAGTATGCCATTTATATCACCCATTTTCATTATAATATTTTTTGGAGGAGAAATCAAAAGTGAAATCTCCTCCTTTTGTTTTAGTGAAGAGGATTGTTTCTAATCAACTTCGCTAATCTACGAATTAATTTATCTTGATATTTAATAGTGTTTACAGTTAATTGACAATCGCCGTCATTACGTAAATCTCTTGAAATATCAGTTATGAACAATAATTGAGATAGTGCTTCATAAATATCATCTCTATCATTTGTATAATCCTCTGCGGAAATCTTAATGCCTTCACCAATATGAAGTTCAGGTCCGCGATAATATTTAGGATTATAAGTTCCATTATTGTTATCTAACGTTTCAACGTCTTGAACTAAATCAATTAGAGAAATTGAATAACTCTTTTCAGGATACTTTTGGTCTTCAAAAGCATATTTTGCCATCGTAAGAAGTCCTTCAGATGTAGTTGCTGAATCATTAGAATATGAAGTTTCAAGGAATAAATATGGATATTCTTCGTAGAATGAACGCCATAAATCATCTCGTTTTTGTAATAATAACTCATAATTGCTTGTACCAGCATCTACAAAGTGAGATGTTAAATAAGTAATTGCAACACCATTTCAACCAGTATAGTCTGGCATTGAAATACCAACTGCTTGATTAATGAATGATGCTCAGTTACTTCCTCCGTCTTTTATAGTATAGAAAGAGATGTTATCTGCTATTTTAACAAAATATAAATAATCAGTAGAAACGTTTTGTGTACGTTCTAGCATTTTATTTACTTCAATCTTCCATTTATCTGAAAGTTGGTCGTATGTATATAACTCACTGTTTTCTGCGGCTGGAACCGTGTCACTTCAAGTAATTGTATATTGAGCTTCATTAGTTTTTGTAACCTCTGGTATGTATACAGGATTTAATGATACGCTATTTGCTGTATTAATTACTACATTAAAGTGATTAATAGCCTTGTCTTTTTGTGTTCTTCATTCTTCTGGAACAAAAATATCACATAACAAGCTTGCCGCGTAAGCCTCGTTCCAATACATTTGAAGATTTGATTCAACCAATGCTGCATATTCTCTTAGCGGTAGTTTATCTTGAGAAGTCTCTTTTACTGTATATTCATATCACAATTCTCCATTAGTATTAACATTAGTGGTTACGTTGCTTGTTGTGATACTATATTTAAAATCTGCATAAAGACTATTAGGGTCATTAATGTGAATTCCATTTTGACTACCATCTAACTCATATGTTATGATATTTGGAACTACCGATTCATTATTATATTGATATAAACGAACGGATTGTGAAATTGTCTTATCAAAAGTATAATAAGTGTAAGATTGAGGAGTTTTATATGTTAAATTACCAAATAATTGATTGATTGTATACACTCTCTCTTCTCGTTCATTATAAAATTCATAAATATTATCTAACAAGTGGTCTTTGATACTATATCCATCACTTAAAGATGCAGGAGATAATTTAACTCTTTCTTCGATATAATACAAGTTCTCAACTATACCTGCTGCATTATATAAACTATCAATATCGTATATAATACCATTAGAATCTGTAATATCTTCAGAGAATATAGTATTAATTTGTTGCTCTACTGTACCACTAATATTATTTAACACTCCGTCTGTTATTTTCCAAAAGTAAACATTAGAAGGAATGTTAGGATATTCCTTTAAAACCTCAGCTTTTGATTGAATTTTACCTTTTTTAATAATTTCATAATCTCGATACTGATTTAAGTTATTAGCAACTCCACTGGTGGTTGGTACTGAATAATTAGTAGTATCTTTAAATACTAAAATCTGTGCCGAATTTGGTAGGCTTGCAATTTGATTATATAGTATTGTCTGATAAGTTTTTGTTTGACGATAAAAATATGAACTACCACCAAAGACGCTACTATTTTTTATTAGATTTCCAAAAGTTAATGCGACTCCTTCAGTGTTATAACTAACAGAAGTTGTGTTTAAAGGCTTTGTTGAATAAAAATAGCGTGAAGGGAAATCACTTACAAAATCTGTATATAGCTCATCCTCTGTTTTTGCAACATGAAAATTTCTAGATAAATTCATAAAAGTTCCATTTCTTGCTAGTGAAAAACTCTCAGTAGAATTCTTATTATTTACTCTACAATAGAAATTAGTGTAGTTGGTATTTGTAACCAATGTATGTTTAGTATAAGTGTTATTATCTGCTCTATAATAAATAGCATCTAACGGATATTCTTTAATATATACACTAGCCTTTTTTGTCGGAATATTTGAATATGGGGCAAAATTAGTATATGTACCTATATAGTGTGTTGAAGTATTACCATAACCACCATGTACAAGCATCTTGTCTGTAAGATTGAAACTTGTTATTAAAGAACCAATTCACAATGCGGGAATAAAGATGCCCATAACGCCACAAGCAATATGTCAGTTTTTTACAACATCATCCGTATATTCTCCTCATCCTATAAAATTAACGCCCCTAGACTCGTACGGATGTGCATCACTTATGTCGTAGCAGCTGGCGCTAGATACACTATTGCCACTTAATAAAGTACTTAACGGTTGATAAGTGTAAGTCTTTTTTACCTTTGGTTGTAAAGAAGCCTTATTACGATAAATATAATTTTTTAATATTTGCGAAGTTGATATTGCTTGATAGAAAATTGGCCCCTCACATATTCCATCTGCATTTGTAAACTTAATACTATCTTGAGCACTATCTGCTGCGGAAACATGTTGTCCTACATATCTAGGCTTATCCAACATAGAGAAAGGATCGCCTGCTTGTCTATAATATTTTACGTTATCAATTTCTACATAACTGTCTGATAAAATTCAAATACGTCGACCATCAAAATCATAACCATCTTCATATAATTTTCAACCAATTAAATAGTTAGTGTCTTTATTATATAATTGTAAATGACAAGGATATAACTCTGTATCCACATCTATTGAATCTTCATGAGTTGTAACTATATGTAAATGAAAACTATTTGCAGTTACTTTCTTGCGGATTTCTGTTTTTTGAGCTGATGTAGCATTTAAGTAATTAATAACATCATCAACTCTTAAGAAGAATACTTGTCTTAAATATTCTCTATCCTTATCATATTTGTCTTGGCTACCGCTTTGATGCAGAATATCTTGATAGCAGTGAATATTCATATCTTGATAATTGTCTGCTGTTATTAAATAATTTTCTTTATCAAATAAGCTATGTTGAGTGTTATTATTGTATAATCTAATATTATTATAATCTATAACTTTCGCATCTAACTCAGTATAATCTTTATCAAAGACAAAGAAATTTGGATATTTTTTTGCAAAAGTCATATCTAACACTTCATAAGTATCTTTGTTGCTTGGAGCAAAACGATAAATATTAAATGCTGTCGTATCGTCTGTATCAATAATTGTTGCAGTTACTTTCCAACATTCTTTATATACATTATCAATTGGAGCATAAAAATAATTACTAAAATTATATAAGTTCTTTAAGCATCTTTGTCTTGCATTTAAGAATTTTCTCATATAGTCTGATACAGTGTCATATAAATCAACAAAGCCTGTTGCTAAATACGAACCACTAATATCTGTTTTTTCTGCATCTGTCATTCCGCTGACATTAGCTTGTAATAAACTCCATCTTTGAATTAGATTAGCTGAACTATAATGACTATCAGAGCCTTTTTGTTCATAGTTACTTGCTATATTAGACAATTCTGCACCAACCATATCTATATTGTTAGTCATATCGCTTAAATATTTTGTTTGCGCATGAATACGACTATAATAAGCGGCAGAATTTAACATAATATCAGAATTTACTTTTCTTAAATCATTATATAATCTTGATTTAATATCTTTTTCCTGTATTTTAGATAGTAACCCATTTCTGATAAAATAAGAAAAATCAATTAATTTATTTTGTAATCAAGGTAATTGGTCGGCGATTTTCGCAAATGTTTCATCTTCATCATTGTATTGAGTTTTAAAGAATACATGTATTTCGTATTCTTCAATATAGTCATTAGTTGCTAAATCAATAAAACTTGGAGTTTCAACTGTTATTGTTAAAACGTTCCCATTGATAGTTGTAGAAAAATTAGCAACATCAGAATCAGCAGAGTGTTTATCTCCTATATTATCTATATATACAATAGAACTGTGAGTTTTTTGTGATTGATAAACTTGTATATTGTATAGAGAGAACAAATTTTTCTCTATGTCAGTTATCTTAGCTCTAAAGAATAACTTATCCCCACTATGTTCGATAACAATTCCTTTTTGTTCGAATTCGGAAGGATTGTAGTTTATTCCATTACTACTAGAATCAATACCAAATTGAGGTCCGTATAGCGCATTTGTATACATATCTTGATAATATTGACTGTATTTTTTCCAATAAGTACTGTTAAAATAATTAATAAAGAATGGACTTACAGTAGGTAAAGCAGTTACTAATTCACCTGAACTTAAAGTTCTACTATTAATATTTAACATTGTAATTAATGAATCTCCTGCTTGTGATAAATTAAAAGTCTTTACGTTTCTAAAAGGAGAGTATTGTATTCCATTTACCACGTCTTGTTTCGCAGGCTCAAACCAGAAATAAGTAATTAAAGAAATAAAATTGCTATTATCTTCTGGCTCTAATAATACTGTTGCTGTCTTTAATGCTAAACCTATTTGTTCTCCTAGTGAAATTAATGCACCATTTGCAGTAGTAGAAGAACAACTAAAAGGTATAGTTTCGTATAAGTCTTCATTTTCTTCTGTTTTTAAATAATTATTTTTTAATACTTTTAAAATTTGTTTTGTGTTGCTTTTCTTTAAAATAGTGTTAATTGCAGTGCCGTCAGTACACAAATATAGCGGAGTTTCGAGATGTAAATATTTATAAGCTATTTTACATTCCTCAACAATTTTATCTGCCCAATAATCAACACTTAAAGCACCTATAAAATTTTTAGAATTAATATCATTATTAATGGTATATCCGTCATTTTGTTTAGCTAACTGATAAGAAAAACTATCTTGACAAGTGAAATTGTAAACAATATTATTTTCGGTAATTGTGTAAGTAATTCCTTTAACTGTAAATAAATACATGTTGCCATACTTATCTTCAAGTAATAACTGACTTCCAGTTTTTATTTTTGAAGCAAAAGGATTATCCTTCCAAGTGTCATCATCAAGAATCATCTTATCAAGAGAAAAAGATAACTCACTTTGACCTTGTTGATGTAAGGTTAACTTTTCATTATATGTATATGTCTTAGTATAAACATTACTAAATTTTGAATTTAAAACCGCGGTTAAATTATTTTCTTTTTCATATTTTTTAAGTTCTTCTACTACATTATTTCCATAGAATTCTGAAATAATATTTTTAATGTATTTATTTACATTTTCTTGGTCATATGCTTTTGTTAGTAAACTTAATTTGAAATATGCCATAAAATCACCTTCTAACTATAAATTACTCTGAAATTCTCCTCTATTTCTTCAGCCTCTGAAGTAGCCTTATTGAAACGAGTTGTGTAACTACTATTTTTTCCAGGTCTTTGATAATAAGACACTTCTGCGATAATGTCCTCATATATAACTCTATTGTCATTTGTTGTTGTTTTTAATATCACATCTGCAATTACATCAGTTGCGCCGCTCCATTGTTGATAAACATTTGGATTAGGAGTTTCACTTGGAGTTCAATTAATATTATCTGTACTATATTTTACATTATAATTATTATAATCAAATAATGTTCCAATGTCAAAACCTTGATTATTATAATGAATATTACAATCAAAGTTCGAGCCACTTTGATAAAAGTATCTTGGTACTCCTTGCACTATCTGAGTTTGATATGTTAAACCGAAATCTAATTCATTTGACAGATAAAAGTCGTAAATTAAATACAAATTATTATCAGTTGGAGTTTTTCTTCCTGTACGAATTTTTCATGTAAAATATTGGGCTAATCCAGACTCAAAAACTAAAAAGTGATCAAGGATGTCTGTAGTATTACTATCAACATCATAAGCATCTTTCTTATAAAGAGTAGCACCAATATTTAAAGTCGAAGTACATTGCTCTGGGGTAGCTCCTCCAAAAAAATATAATTTTGTTGACCTATTTTTTAATCCTCATCTATAATGAAGTTTGAAAATATTAATAAAAGTCTTTTCTCCGCCATCAGATAGTAAATCATTTTCTGTAATTAAATCGCTTTTTTCATTGTAATATGACAAACGTTTTGAATTATCTGCATTAGCTCCTAATATTCTTCATTCAGGATTGTAATAATGTAAATAATGGTATAGAGAATTTGTTTGATTATATAAACGATATACATATTCTTTTTTTATTGCTTGTCGAATATCGTCTACGCTTTTTGATTGAGCTGAAATATTAAAGTTCTTCATATTATCTCACCCTTATATAAATAGTTCCAACACCACTTAAAGCCGTAATCTCTGAGGTAGTTAAATCAAGATGTATTCTTATTTTAGGATTAGAATCCACAATAACTTCTTCTCAATATCAATCCGCATATAAATCTTCGTAAATTCCATTGATGATTAAGTAAAATCTAACAACAGGACGTAAAAAATCAGAAGCTACAGTTTGTTCATCAATATAAAAAGTCACAGTTTGTTTATCAATATCAATGTAATTATTTCCGCTACTTAATGTAAGAAAAGGCCCTTCTGTCAAATAACCATGTTGATTAGTTTGCATTGTTAAGTAATTAGAGTATATTGGACTTCCTTCTTCTTCTGGAACTGCACTTTCATAAGAGTATGACACTTTAATGTTTCCGTTTTCATATTGAAAAGTTGGTTTGTAAATACCTTTATTTTCTGCAGGTATCCATATTAAAGTACCATCCATTTGACGGTAAGCAATATCTCCACGATAGTGATTATCCTTACCGTCATTTAGTATGTTCGCGTTAACAATCGCGGCCTCACCTGAATTCAATAAAGCCAATTTTGATGCTAAATCATTATCACTTAAAAGTACCTGAGTTATATTATATACATCTCAGAATGATACTTGACGAGTAACATCATTTAGCTTTTGGTTAATTTCATTTAAAGCACTTTTTATATCATCTATATTATTAAATTTTAAAGTACTAAAAAATTGAGCTTCATTATTACTTAAATTCATTGTATCACCTCTATACTAAAATTGTTTTTGCACGTCCATATACTCTTGTTGTGTCTTCGTCAATATCAACATCTAACTCAGGTTCAAATGGACTTCAATTACCAGGATTTGTATCGGACATTAATTGATAATCTTCTCCATTAATTGAGTACTCAATATGATTTTGTTGATATGGTATGATTGTTACTGCATCAGTATTACTAATCGTAAAACTAAATTGTCCCTCCTCTTTTAGTTGCACATCATTCGCTCTTTCTTCCAATATTCCGCTACTCTTAAATGAAGGTAAATTTTCATAATTACCATCTGTTTTGAAAAAATACTGACGACCATTAATATCTATCTCTCGCATATATGAACTACCGTCTCCACTTGGACGTCGAATTGAAAATGTCCATCCTGCTTTAACACGTCAAATAAATCGTATTTTTCCTACATCTTCATATTTGTTAATTTTCATCTTAACAGTTTTCATATCTTTTATTAGATATTCTCCGGAAGTGTTTGTTAATAATAGATTTAATATTTTATAATCGGACTCTCCATATTGCATAAATATAAGTCCAGAAGTTGAATCATATTTAAAAGATAGAGAGTGGTCTATAGGTAATAGGCTAGTTGGCTGTTCAGATAATACTGAATCAACTTGAGTATTTTGCCAATTAGAAGTAATTTTATTAAAATCTATATGACATAACAAAGCTATCTGAGTAAAATCAAGCGCTCCCTCAGCCTCTATTATATCACGCATTTCATCTTCAGTTGTTATATACAACTCTAATTCTTGTAGTGAACCTTCTGTCGGTATTTGTAATGCAATTTCACCAACAACACCAAAAGAAATCTCTGAAGTAGGTAACATATCGTCTGGATTTATGGTTGGAACGGTTATATAAACACCATTTGATGAACTATCAATACTTCACACATATTGTCTTTGAGCTAATGCGCATTGTTCGCCCTGAACCTCAAAGGTTATGTTGTTTTCAACCATATACAAATCTTCGCCATTATTGTTTTTTCCAATAATAGTTTTTGTTGCCTCTTTCATACCAACAGTTTTTGCCAAATAACATAATTTATTATCATAAGCAAAAGCAAGATAATCAATTTCATACGGACCAAAAGCGGCAATTAAACTACGATACTGAGCTGCAGTTACACCATAGGTACATATTGGTAATGTTACTTGCATTCTAGAAAATTTAACACCTGTTAAATTACCCATTGCGTGGTCATATTGAGGTGAACTATATTCATTAGAGAAGGAAGGCCCATTAACAAATTTAAGGGCACTTCCATTATTTGTAATGAATGTATGATATGTTTCCCACATATCTTCGCCACGCCAATAAAACTTTGCATACTTATCAAGCTTGCGTTCTATATATTTAATTTGTTTTTCTACTGTTCATACATTAGAATAACTCTTTGTATTCATTTTCCCACCTCTTACATAGAAACATTAATACCATTTTGTGCAAGCGCAGCTTTTATAGCAGCATAGATATTGCGTCCTTGAGCTTCGTTTCCACTTAACTCAATTACTTGGTCTCCAATATTTAAAACTAAGTTGCCGCCATTATCTATTGAAGTAGAAATATTACTCCAATCAATATCAGAAACTTGACTACCAAAAGTAGATTGAATTTCATTTAAGTATAATTGTGCTTCGTTTGCGGTTTTCGCTGCGAAAGAATCGGTAGATAATAAACTTGCAACTAAATCATTTCCGTTTGTTCCTTTTAACATATTTAAGATTTCTCTATTATTTTCTAATAACTCATCAAACTTTTCACTGATTTGGTCGATTGTGTCATCTATACTTTGAATAACTGCTTCTTGAGCTCGTTGACGTAAAGTTTCTAAACGTTCTTTTTCAAGCTCTGCTAATGAGTTTTGAAGTTCTTCTACTTGAGATTTTGCTGTTGCATTAGTTGAACCTGATAATTTAGATAGATTACTAATTAATAAAGTTGCCTTCTCTTCATAATCTTCATCTTCAGCAGATTGATTAATTGCATCAAAATATTTTTGATATGCATCTTTTCTCTCTTCAAGAGATTTAGTTAATGCATCTTG
>JAEEGL012699302.1_pt1 | contig 68497 bp, 65 predicted proteins | sample 9134231 | NCBI WGS metagenome assembly JAEEGL01 (sample SAMN16246548, study PRJNA631951) | gut metagenome | biome: gut microbiome; feature: rumen; material: fiber-attached | host: Bos | place: Iran: Karaj | collected 2018-10 | reverse complement strand
GATCACGGTCAGATCCCTGTTGCAAAAACAAGAGTAAACGGCACTCCTATTGCAAAATGGGCTAATAACGCATGGGCTCCTGATGCTGCATGGAAGAAGATCAACGGACAGGACAAGCTCTTCCTTTACTTTGCAAACAACGGTTCAGGTATCGGTGTTATCACAGCTGATGATCCGACATTCACCAAGAATGTAAGGGATCCTCTTGGACACGAACTTATTTCAAGAAGCACACCTAACAGTAACGTAACATGGCTCTTCGATCCGGGCGTTTACTATGATCCTGATACAGACACAGCTATCATTGCATACGGCGGCGGTGTTCCTGACGGACAGGCTGCAAATACAAAGCAGGGACGTATCGCTAAGCTCGGCGATGACATGATCTCGATCGTAGGTACACCTATCGATCCCGGTACACCTTACCTCTTTGAGGACTCAAGCATGATCAAGATCGGCAACACATGGTATTATTCATTCTGCCATAACTGGAATGTTCCCGGCGGTACAAGTGTAAACGGTCAGTCATTCAGCAATGCCGATATCGGTTATATGACATCAACAAATCCGCTCAGCGGATACCAGTATCAGGGCGTTGTATTCAAGAACACAGGTACTCAGAGACTCGACAACGGCGGTAACAACCACCACTCTATCATCGAATTCAAGGGCGGCTACTATGTACTTTATCACTCACGTCAGCTTGAAATGCGTATGGGCGTTAACGGCGGCAAGGGTCTTAACTACAGATCACCCTGTATCGATAAGGCAACTATAAACAACGGAAAGATCACATGTAACGGTTCACAGAACGGCGTAAGCCAGCTCGAGAACCTCGATCCTACAAAGACAGTTCTTGCAGCTACAATGTCCAACCAGTCAAAGAACATCAGCGTTTCAGGTGTCGGCAATACATCTGTACAGTTCAAGAAGGGTGAATGGGCTAAGGTTAGCAAGGTAGACTTCTCTAACGTAACCGGAACTCTTACAGCTAAGGCTTCTTCAAAGAGCGGCGCAATGATCAAGGTTGCAGCAGGTTCAAGAACAGGCGACGCTATCGCTTATATCGAAGTTCCTGCAGGTGGAACGACTGAGATCACAACAGGTATCGGAAATATCCCAAGCGGCGCATCTGATATCTACTTCATCGCTAACGGTGATGTAAGCTTTGACAGCTGGTCAATGTCATAATTCTTTTCGATGTTGATCTGTGCGGTGCATCTGCACAACGCGCCGCACAGATTGATATAATTCCAAAATTTTATTGTAAGGGACAAATCAGAACAGGAAAACCGTACTTGAGCAGTACGGCTTTCTTGTTTGTAGTCCCTGATAAAAAAAGAGTACCGCATGGTACTCTTTTTTTATACTTCAAATATATCGTCATATCTGACGCCGAGCAGCTTTTTCAGCAGGATTATCTCATCGGGGTAAAGGTGCCGCTGTCCCACTTCGATCTTGGCAAATGCGCTCCGCGTTATGTCGCAGACGTATAGACGCAAAACATAACCAGTACCAACAGGGCATCGAGGACGGAGTTTCCTACAAACAAAAAGGAGTACCTCACGGTACTCCTTTTTTCACAATATAAAGCAGATAAGCCCCGAACAGCCCTCGTTTATGACTCGCTCGAGAGTCTCCTGCAATTTCATACGCGCGTCCACAGGCATTTTGAACAGCTTGCTGTGAAGCCCTTCGTTGACCAGCTCGTGCAGAGACTTTCCGAAGATATTGCTCTCCCATATCTTCTTCGGGTCGTCGTCAAAGCCGTCAAGAAGATACATCACAAGCTCCTCAGACTGCCGCTCAGTACCCACGATAGGACTGATAGTAGTGTTTATATTTGCTTTCATCAGGTGTATGGACGGGGCAGAGGCTTTAAGCTTTACGCCGTATTTGCCGCCCTGCCTTATGATTTTCGGCTCCTCGAGGGACATCTCCTCAAGCTCGGGCATGACGATACCGTAGCCTGTAGCCTCCACCTCTGCAAGTGCAGGCTCGATACGCTTGTACTTACGGCGTATATCGTTGAGTTCCGACAAAAGAGGCATCAGGTCGCTCTCGCTCTCTATCTCTATACCCGTGGTCTCCCCGAGTATCCTGTAGAAAAGGCTGTTGTCCAGCTCCGCGGTTATAGTCACAGAGCCCTTTCCAAGGTCGATACCGCTTATCTCCGCCTTGACAATGTCACGGCACTCGGCAATTGCCGCAGCAGCGTCCTCAGCTTCACGGACGAGCCGTATATCCTTTGCAGCATTGCGAATGCAGTCCAGTATCTCCGACTTGAGCCAGTGTCCCTTGCCGAGTGTGTTTATCCAGCGCGCTGTACGAATATTTATCTCCTTAATTGGGAAGGAGAAAAGTATCTCCCGCATTATCCTCCGTATATCATTTTCATCCAGTTCAAGGCAGTTCACCGGAACTACCTTTGCATCATAACGCTCCGTGAGCCGCGCTGCAAGAGCTTTTGCTTCAGCCGAATCGGGATCAACTGTATTGAGTATTACCACAAAAGGCTTGCCAAGCTCTTTCAGCTCGCGTATAACACGCTCCTCGCACTCCTCATACTCCTTCCGCGGTATATCGGTAACAGAGCCGTCCGTAGTTATAACAAGCCCGATAGTGGAGTGGTCTGTGATGACCTTCTGAGTACCTATCTCCGCCGCCATATTGAACGGTATCTCCTCGTCGAACCATGATGTCATCACCATACGGGGCTGCTCGTTCTCGATATAGCCGAGAGAGCTCGGAACTATATACCCCACGCAGTCTATGAGTCTCACATTGAAGGAAGCGCCGTCCCCGAGATCTATGCGTACCGCTTCCTCGGGAATGAACTTCGGCTCTGTAGTCATGATAGTCTTGCCCGCCGCCGACTGGGGCAGCTCGTCGAGTGCTCTGCCGCGTTTGAATTCGCTGCTGATATTGGGTATAACCAGCGACTCCATGAACCTTTTTATAAAGGTGGACTTACCTGTCCGTACAGGCCCCACCACGCCAATGTAGATATCTCCGCCGGTACGCTCGGCGATATCGCTGTATATATCTTTAGCCATACAATACTCCTTTTAATAAGAACCAAGATCTGTAAACTAATACCTGTCAGTTCTCATTTCTTAGCTCTGATTCTTCATGATACGATCGGGATAAGCAGCATTCCGCCGCTTTCAAGCCTTTCGCCTGTGAGCTCGTTTTCGTCCATTACTGCTGAAACGCTGGTGCTGTAACGCTTTGCTATATCCCACACGCTCTCGTTTTCAGTGCCGAAATAAAGCTTTATTGCGTAATCTCCGTCCCGCTCCTTTCGGGCGGTATCGTCCACTGAGATATCCGTTACCGCCCGTATCGAGTCGGAGCTGTAAACGTAAAGCTTCACAGCCATATCAGCCTTTGCGTTAAGAACTCCCTCCGCGGAGATATCATATGAGGTCTCACGCACTCTCACCTCCGCCGACACCTCTGCACCGCTGATATCGTCGGGAATTCCCAGAGTTTCCTCGAATGCCTCCTCACGGTCGGGCATGACCATATTCCCTGTATTGTCCCTTGCAGCCATTGAATAGACCAGCATGCCGCTTATGACTACTGACCGGCCGTCTTCTGCGATATGGGCGTTTATGTTCTTGGGTTCGCTCCACATGGCGTAGATATTCTGCGGAACGCTGTCCCCGTCAGCAAGACGGGCGGTATGCCGTAAGCTCTCATCGTAAACAGCGGGGATCTGCTCGGCTTTTATCTCGGAGATCTCAACATTGCAGGAGTATATTGTTGAAAAGGCGTCCTCCGTTATCATGGCAGTAGCCGTTCTCACCGCCTTGCAGCACAGCCTCAGCTCAGTCTCGCACCGCAGTACGCGGTTATCGCCGTCTCTGCCGCCTGTGAGGCTTATATCGCAGCTAACCACCTCCGCGGCAACAGTACAGTCAAAGCCGTCGTCCAGTCCGTCCACGTCTATTATCTGGCTGTACCCAAGTGAAAAGCTCATTGGCTCCACGGTCATGTTCTCGCCGCTGCCCCCTGCGTAGAGGAGCTCCACCTCCGCCTCGCCCTTTGCAAGGAGCTTGCCTGAAATCAGCTTTATCTCGCAGTCCGAAGCCCTGCATCGGCAGTTTATGACGCTGGTTATATCCGGCTGAGCTGCCGTGAGCTCGATTTCCTCCTCGATACGCACATTTTTCGCAGCCGTCAGTCTCTGCGCCGCATACCTCACAGGAGCCTTTTTAAGCTGTATATTCATGCCCTCCGCATCGGACACGACCTCCTGCTGCTGCTCGCCCGCAACGCTTATTTTAACGGATACCGCTCCACGCAGATCAAGTCTGCGCTTGTTCACGGCCCGGAAGTTCACATGGTCGGTCTTTGCGACTATCCTCACCTCTGCATTGTCAGCACTTTTGCCAAGTTCTGCCGTTCTTGTGAAGCTCCTCTGCTGTTCCACTGCCTGAACGGTGCAGCCCTCCTCTCCGCAGTAGAGGATATGTATATCGCACCTGAGCCCGTAGGTGAGCTTATCTCCGCTCACCGCCCATTCGGTGATGACAGGAACAGCCTCGCAGCGTATGAGCCGAAAGATATCGGGGCAGTAATCGGGAAGAATGTAATCAAGCTCTATTGGCTGTTCCTGAAGTCCGTCGTATATCATCTCGGCAGCGGGAACAGTCTCCTTTGTAAGTTTCAGTTCCATTAAGGTAGACCTCCTTTAAGATTGCTTTATGAAATGATATTCCGAAAATTATTTTTTTAGAACCATATTATCATTGACCCATTATGATAAAATTCATTACAAATTTACAAAGTCAGGTATAGACAAAATAGACAAAATATGCTATAATAATTGTGAACTACATGAAAAAGCAGGAGCTCAAAAAGTTGTTTGCTTTTATTCTGCCCTAAATACAGGGGCAAGAAAGGATAAAATATGCTTCACGAGAAATCATGCGGCGCGATTGTCTACAGGAAATATCATGGCAATACGGAAATTCTGCTGATAAAGCATATCAACAGCGGTCACTGGTCCTTCCCGAAAGGACACGTTGAAAAGGGCGAGACCGAGATTGAGACTGCTCGTCGTGAGATAATGGAGGAGACCTCCATTGACGTAATAATTGATCCGACATTCAGAGAAACGGTGACGTATTCACCGAAAAAGGACACCGTAAAGGTCGTCGTTTATTTTCTTGCAAAAGCGAAAAACGTGGATTTTTCGCCGCAGGAGGGTGAGATCGCAGAGATACGCTGGGTAGATATATCCTATGCGGCGAATATCCTGTCCTACGAGAACGACCGTACCATTGTTGCCAAGGCAAAGGCGGCTATAAAGGAGAATCACTGAAAAAGCTCCCTCACAAACGTGAGGGAGCTTTTTTCAGCCTGCAGGGGCTGCCTTCGGAAGTCTGCAAGCCACTATCCTGACTGACAACAAAAGGCTGACTGTTAAAGAGTAACAGGCAGTCCGTTTATCTCGATAGTCGGGTCATCGATATCGATAAGGAGACAGCGCCTGCCGTCAACAACGCTGGTACGCACCTTATCCGCCGCGGAGGGCTTGATATTTACGGTAATACCGGGAGAAGTGAGAACTGTCTTGGTCTCCACGAGATTTGCCGCAGTAAGAGGAGCTGTTCCGCATACCTTTTCGTAAACCGGCTCCACCATGTTCACACGCTCCTCGGGAAGTCCCACATCTACGAGGATATCCTTCAGCTTTGCATTATCGATAACAACTCTGTCCGTATCGTCCTTGTTTTCCTCGACGACCTCCTGTATCTTCTCATTAACGGTCTTTATGAGCATATAATCGAGGTCCTCGCCCACAACGTTCTTGAGTATGCTCTGGAAGCTGTTCTTCTCACTCTCCGCAGACATAACGAAGCTGCACCCAAGCACATTCTCAACTACCGAAACATTGGGTGATTTAACGTTCTTAGTGTAGTACATCACATGATTTATATCCGAGCTCCTGTTGCTGAAAACAGGGTACAGGAAGCCGTCGGACGGCGCCTTGCTGATAATGAGCTCTGTATTAACTTTCTTTGTTATCTCATTGCCCACGCTGTCGAAAATAAAGCCGTCCTTGCTCGTGTTCACGGGGCAGATGGCAGTAAGGATATAGCGGTATATCTCGTCCTCTCCCTCTGCGAACTCGTCATTCTTGTCCTTTTTGCGGATAGTGTATGTGCAGTAAGCCGTAATGACCGCAAATGGACCCGTATATGCAATATTATTGGCGATATGGTTAAGGAACTCCTCACAGGCGATATCGTCCTTGAGCTCTGATGTGAGCAGAGTGTAGAGGATATTCTGGGGCTGACCCTCGTCGTAAGCCTCATTGGGGAACTCATACTCCACAAAAGCCTTGCCCACATTGGTGTTCAGCACCTTTTTCAGTGTTTCGTCATATACGTCATGCTCCTCAACAGGCATGGTCAGACAGGAGCTGACATTATGGTAGCGGAGGTTCTTTTCGGCGTCGATAAACGCAGTAAGAACTCTTTCCATTATGAAAAAGCCGCTCTTATCCGAAAAATTCTTTTTTATTTCTGCTGTTTCCTTTTTATTCATTGTTTATTTAGTCCTTTCATGGGTAAAACAGAGCTGCCGCACTTAAGTGCAGCAGCTCCGCTGTATTATCTTACTGTAATACTGCCGCTCTGAAGATGCTCGAAAGCGTACTTCTCAAAGGAAAGATCGTCGTTGATATCACGGAACATATCCGAATCCATGAAGAAATATCCGAGATCATACACTGTACCGGGCATTGCGTCGTCGGGCACTTTAAAGTAGAACGTAGCTATATCGCCGTCTGCTCCCGGGGTATCCTCTGAAAAGATAGCCGTAAAGAACAGAGAACGGTTTTTGTTCCTGATAAGCTCATCTGCAAGATTGTTCTGCCAGTCCATAGCAACGAAGCCCATGGACCTCTTTATAGCGGAACCCGGCTCATAATCAGCTTCAAGCTCTTCAATGTTTGAGAGCTGACATTCGAGAACGTCGGGGTAGGTCATGTGTATACCGCACTTGGTCCACTGCTTGTCTGCACCTGTAAGGGATACCGTAACAGCGGCTATCTCGCCGGGCTTTACGGTAGTATCGCTTATTTTTATAACAGGACCGCTGGATATTTCGGGAATTTCCGAATACTTAAGACGCATAAGCTCCATACTCTCGGTTATAAGGTCTGTACGGCCCTCTGAGACGGGTTCGGCCCCCTGCCCCTCGTCCGAATGAGATACTGTGGGAACGGTATTATCCTTGTCCTTTTCCTTTGAATCGTTGTTTGAAAGACAGCCTGTCGTGCCTGCTGCCATTGCCGCAGCAAGAACGGCAGCCAAAAACTTACGCTTCATTGCCTGTATTCTCCTTTCTGCCCTCAACGACAAAGCTGCCGTTTCTGACAGATATAACTATCTTGTCTATATCCGAAGCCTTTTCGATTATGATATCGGCGATGCTGTCCTCTATCTCCTGACGGATCACGCGGCGTATATCTCTTGCGCCGTAGGACTTGCCGAACGCCTTTTCCGCAATAAGCTCAAGAGCCTTTTTGGTGTACTCAAGAGTGATATCCTTTTCAGCAAGGGGTTCCTTCATCTCATCGAGAGTAAGCGCAGCTATCTCTGCATAATTCTCCTTGGTGAGGTCCCTGAATACCACTATCTCATCAATACGGCTGATGAACTCCGGGCGCAGGAAGTCTTTGAGCCCCTTCATGGCCTTTTCACGGGTTATCTCGTTTTCAGTGCGGTTGAAGCCCACACCTATGCTCTTGTCGGTAGAGCCTGCATTTGAGGTCATGCATATGATAGTATTCGCAAAGTTTACAGTTCTGCCGTGGGCGTCCTCCACCTTGCCCTCATCAAGTATCTGCATAAGGATATTCATTACATCAGGGTGAGCCTTTTCGATCTCATCGAAAAGTATTACGGAATAGGGCTTGCGGCGCACCTTTTCGGTGAGCTGTCCTGCCTCGTCATATCCGACATAGCCGGGAGGCGAGCCTATCATTCTCGCAACGGAATGCTTTTCCATATACTCTGTCATATCAAGCCTGATAAGTGGATCGGGAGAATCGAAAAGCTCCTCTGCAAGCACCTTTACGAGCTCTGTCTTGCCGACGCCCGTAGGTCCTACGAATATGAACGAAGCGGGTCTGCGGCGCTTGCTGAGCTGTACTCTTGTACGCTTTATAGCCTTTGTGAGAACTGAAACAGCCTCCTCCTGACCCACAATGCGCTTCTTGAGAGCCTCGTCCAGCCTTGCTATCTTAAGGAACTCATTCTCGGCGATCTTGCTTGCGGGGATACCCGTCCAGCGCTCGACTACCTTTGTAACATCAGATTCCTCAACGTTGATCTTATCGACCTTTTCATTGAGCTCCTTTTCGTCCTCGCGGAGGTGAATGAGCTTACCCTTTACCTCTGCAAGAGCCTTATAGTCTATTTCTTCCTGTTCGGATAAGGAAGTCTCCATATTCTCCAGTACCTTTATTTCCTTTTTGAGCTTCTCAAGCTCGCCTATCTCGGGCGAACGTATGGAAGCAAACGCACAGCTCTCGTCAAGGAGATCTATAGCCTTATCCGGAAGGAAACGGTCCGTGATGTATCTCTCGGAGAGCACCGCACAGACTCTCACAAGGTAATCGGAGATATGCACCCTATGGAAAGCCTCATAGTACTTCTTTATGCCCACGAGCACGTTCACGGTATCCTCTATTGTGGGCTCGTTTACGGTAACAGGCTGGAAACGTCTTTCAAGAGCGGAATCCTTCTCGATATACTTTCTGTATTCGCCGAAGGTGGTCGCACCTATCACCTGAACCTCGCCTCTTGAAAGGGCGGGCTTGAGGATATTTGCGGCGTTCATGGAGCCCTCCGAATCGCCTGCGCCCACAAGATTGTGGACCTCGTCGATAAAGAGTATGATATTGCCCTCGCGCTTTACCTCGTCAACGAGACCCTTTACACGGCTCTCAAACTGTCCTCTGAACTGAGTTCCGGCAACAAGAGCGGTAAGGTCGAGAAGATACAGCTTCTTGTCTGCAAGATTGAAGGGAACATTTCCCTCATTGATACGCAGAGCTATACCCTCTGCAATAGCGGTTTTGCCGACGCCAGGCTCACCGATAAGACAGGGATTGTTCTTTGTACGCCTTGAAAGTATCTGTATAACGCGGTCTATCTCGGCGTCTCTGCCGATTATGCTGTCAAGCTTTCCGTCGGCGGCTTTCTGCGAGAGATTGGTGCAGTAGCTGCCGAGGAATTTGAGGTCCTTGAACTTTTTGTCCTTTTTTCCGAAAGGAGTGCCTTTTTTATCCCGGTTTTCGCGGGATCTGTCATCATCGGAGCCCCTGTTCCCGAAAAGGTTTCTCGGATCGAAGCTCCTCTTTTCGCCCTCATCGTTTTCTGAGTCACTGCCGCCGAACATATTTGTGATAAAATCGGGAAGTACGCCCGAGCCGCCCATTTCAAAGCTGTCTCCATCGAGCATGCCCATCATCTGGTCCGAGAGCTGGTCAAGCTCCTCGTCGGTGATGCCGAGCTTATCCATATAGTCCTTTATCTGCGGGATGTTCTGCGATCTTGCACAAGAAAGACAGAGTCCCTCGTTTTTCTTTTCATTGCCCTGAACGGAAGTTATGAAAACCACCGCAGGTCGTTTTTTGCATTTACTGCACATTATCATCAGGCAGTTCCTCCTGTAGTTATTTATGAGCTCCGCACCCAATACCATACGGAGCACCTGTTTTATCAAAGCGAAAGCTTACCAGCCCTTTACAAATCCGTAGAAATACTTGAAGATGTAAGTGCTGTCTATAGCCTCGTGATTGAAGAACAGCATCTTATCGCTGCCCGTAATTACATTGAGTCTTATAACAGCCGCAACAGCGACCACTATCGCCGCCGCCTTTGCAGCGCCGATAAGTATGCTGAATGACACCGTAATAAAGCCTTTTTCGGTATAATCGTTCCTGCCGAACGCGGTCGATATGAACAGTGACAGCAGCAGAAATACAACGAACAGCGCAACAAATACGATAAGGCGTATATATGTTGCGGTAGGTTCCCTCAGATAGTTGTCAGCGAGGAATCTCGCAGCGGGCTGCTTGGTGTCCACGTCGCATACGAGCCTGAGGAACTCCCAGTAGGTCGTAGGATTCTTCTTTATCTGCTCGGCAGCGCATTCCGCCGTATAGAGATTCAGCCTCTTGGCAATGAAATTGCTTGCCGACACTGCATAGCACTCATGCAGCTTGTCATAGAATTCTGCTTCTGTGTCAGGGATCCCGTTGTTAAGGTTCCTGATATAAGTATAGATATTATAGTCTACATTTTCACCTGTCGAATAGATATCCTGTATTACCTTATAATCGGGTTTCGCATAGTACTTCAGGTTGTTTATCTGACCTGTAAGTTCTTCTGCATAGTTATTTTCGTTAAGGGTAAAGGTAAGATCCTTTATCCTGTTTCCCTTGAGTGCGCTGTCTGCAAGCTTGTCAGCGATCCCCGTACTAAGGGATATGCTGAGGAACAGTGCGAGGATATAGCCCACAAGTGTGGCTGTGGCTTTGATAAAGCCCCTCTTTACAGTTATAAAAATGCATACAAGCGCTAAAGCAACTACGATAACATCGTAGAACCACCAAAATTGTACTCCCATGTTTTCTTGCGCCAATCACATCCGATGACGCTGCCTCCCTTCAGGTAATTTTTGATCCTTTAATAGAGTCAGCTCTCATAATCTATACGATCTATTTTATTATAGCCCTTCAGGAAAATATGATCATCGCTGCGTACAAAACCTGTATATGAGTCGCTTACCTCCGCAATGGAGCGAAGTCCGCCGCGGAAATCGTAAGCCATTATCTTGCCCTGACACATGACGTATGCAAGATCCTCATAAATGGTAACGTCTATGGACGGTTCTTCGAGGTCAATGATCAGTGCTTCTTGATCACCGCCGCTGAACAGAGCCATGACGTATTTTCTTCTGTCATCGTTATTTACTATAACTGCTGAATTGCCCTTATCGCTTGCGCCAGCAACATACTCGCCGTCATATGAGTAGAATGAACTTATCTGACCGCTGCTGTCAACGTATCCGCAAGCTTCCTCTCCCAGCACGAAGGCGCCGCCTTCGAAGCCGTAGACATGCAGGCCGAGGGTGTTGAGTCCTGGGGATGTCCAATGCTCTTGCCTCTCATTAAAGCTGTTTTCCTGAACCTTTGTAACGAGCTGGCCGTTTTCAGCTGAGATATAGCTCAGTACGCAGCCTCTGCTCCCGTCAATGAAGCTGAGGTCGCTGACCATCTCGGTACATTTTCTTTCATAAATGCCTATTCCCCTTTTATCATACACCGTCAGCTCACAGTTGAAGTTCTCCGATGTGGTAACTACCGCTGTGTATCCCTCCTCGCTGAGTCTTGCGAAGAGGATCTGCCGTTTGGCGAAAGTCTTTGTGTAGATGATCTGATCTTCGTCCTCCACACTCAGCTCGTTTCCGCCCTGTTCGTACAGCAGGGCTTTTCTGCCCGCCGTACACATTACTGTGTTAGTGTATGTATGCTGCCGGCGCTTTAAAAGCTTGCCGTCAGTATCGTAAAAATAAGTGTACGTATCGCTCAGCAGCATCATCCTGCCCTCCGAGAGGGAAAGCTGATAATCTGCTCCGCCGCTGACCTCTATAGGGAAGTTTCCCTCTGCCAGCTGGCCTGTGTTAACGATAGTCCTGTATTGTTCTCCTATGCCCCTTAACTTATTATACCACTTATCGCGGGTAAAATAAAGCCCCGTTCCGACAGCGGCTGCCAGCAGTATCAATGTAAGCTGCCGCAGTCGTTTTCGCCGCTTCATCCGATTTTTCTGATCGACGATGTCATCGGCGTCATAAACCTTAGGCACGCGCTGGCACCTCCTTTTTTGTTCTGGATTATGTCTCCCTGAGAAGCTCCTCCTCACTGTAGAACACTCTGTTCAGATAGAGTCCGTGAGCCATAGCCGTTCTGCCGGCCCTAAGGCGGTCCTTTGCGGCGAGTATGGCAGGTATATCGTCGGGAGCTATTCTTTTCTCGCTCACGTCGATAAGAGTACCTGCGATTATCCTAATCATATTATACAAAAAACCGTTGCCTTTTACAAGCATTATCACAGAATCTCCACTATTTTCTATTTTGAAAGAATAAATAGTCCTTACAGTGGTGGAAACATTTGTACAGTCAGCACAAAACGACGAAAAATCGTGAGTTCCCACGAGGTAAGCTGCCGCCTTTCGGGCAGCTTCAATGTCGAATTTTCTTCTGTAATGCAGCATGAGATCAGCTGCAAAGGGGTTCTTTGATTCGCTGCAGTGCATTTTGTAGATATACTCTTTCCCCTTGCAGTCGTAACGCGCATGGAAATCAAGAGGGGCGTCCTCGCAGCTGAGAATGGAAATATCGTCGGGAAGATCGCCGTTCACTCCTCTGCAGAATCCGAGACAGCTTATATTGCTGGTGGTCTTTACGTTGAAGCAGAACATATTGGCATGCACTCCCGTATCCGTCCGTGAACAGCCTGTGACCGTTACGGGCTCGTTCAGCACCTTTGAGAGCTTGTTCTCCAGCACCTCCTGCACCGTAACAGCATTGCTCTGACGCTGGAACCCGTGATACTTAGTTCCCCTGTATGCTGCCGTTACTTTCAGATTGCGCATCTCCCGCCTCCTTTTCAGCCGCTCCGCGGTAATCGGATACCGTTTCAGTCTCCTCTGCCCTGCCGGTATGGTCTCCGGGGCTCTGGATACCGAGCTGGTCGTATATGGCAGCTCCCTGCCTGTAGGTCGAAGCTTCGGAATTCTCCTCAGCCCCCTGCTGAAGATCAGCCTCCTGTTCCTTACGGCGCAGTCTGCGGCGTCTCTCCGCAAACGCTATGAGCAGTACCAGCGCAGCGCTCAGGAAGCTTATCGTCACGCCGGGGACGAAGCCCTCGGGAGTATACTCTATCCTGATGTCATGCTGACCGCTGCTAACCTTTACGCCGAGCATAGCCTGCAGTACCTTGAAGGTCTCTGCTTTCTCACCGTCGATACAGACCTTCCAGCCCTTTTCGTATGGTATGGACAGGAAAAGCACCCCGTCCTCCTTTACATTGAGCTTTCCGCTTATCTTACGGTCGCTGAAGCTTTCTATTTCAAGCTGCTCGTCTGCAAGGGACTGATATGCCTCTTCAAAGCTATCCTTCTGCAGAGCGTATATCATAAGCTTGAAGTTGCCTGACTTGTGTTTTTCATTCGATGTGATCTTCACAGTTGAAGACTCGCCCGACTGACCGTTGCCCATTGGGAAAACTATGGGATAGCTTTCTATGAGCTTGCCTGAATCTATGGTTTCCTCGCCGCACCTGATCTCAAGGCTGTCGCAGGTACCGCCCGAGCCGTTGGCATAGCCGTAGAGATAGCTGCCGTCGGCGCAGTCGTAGGTATATGTGGCACTTCCTGTGGACTTATCCGTGTTGTTCTGGAACGTGTAGTTGCCGAAGCTGTTCTTGGTTACTTCAAGGCCGTCATACTCAACAAGAGCAACACGCTGCGGCACGAAAAATTCCTTGTCTGAGCCTGTGAGCCTGCGCAGCAGGCTGTTCTGGTACTCAAAGGGATTGGAAGAGCTTCCGTCATCCATGTTCAGTATATCTTCATTGACCATAAAGCCAAGTGAAAGCGGATATTTGTTCTTATACAGAGTAGCGCTGCCCGCCGTTCTTTCCTCGTCGAGCACCCATTCCTCGGAATTGAGCTTTCCGCTCTTTTTTATGAGATACTTTATACCGAAAAGTGAATTCACAACAGGTGTCGAAGTCCTGTAGTAGAAGCGGTTTCCTGCCTCAGAGGCGTAAAGTCCAAGATTCTTGCAGAGAGTGGTCACGGAAACGTTTGCCGCCGAAGAGAACTGTGAAAGACCGTAGTAACCGTAAAGAGCGCTGTCGTTCAGGCTGTAGGTATAGGTCATTTCCGTTCTGTAGAACGGAGTCTTGTCGTTCTCCCTCTCATATTTCAGCAGCGGCTGCACGTCTCCCGCGCTGGCGGGATAATCGGAGTACCCTGTTGTATCCACGGTCTGCACGCCTATCTGCGCGTTGCTTATGAACTCGCTGAACATCGCCGCAGAAAGGGCAAGCGTCAGGAGTATGTTTCTGCTTTTCGCAGTCTTGAACGGGAATACCTTTGCGGCTATGAATATGAGCCAGAATGCTCCTGTTATTATCGCCGAGCTCTTTATAGCTCCCTCGAATCTGTATTCATCGCCCTTTGATATCTTGTAGAGAACGAAGACAACAGACGGCGCTATGACCATGAACACGAGATGATATATCTTTATGCCCTTCGACAGTATGACGTCATAGGCTCTGAACGCTGCCGCAGCAAGTACAAAGCTGAATATGAACGCGAATCTGTAGGGTATCTGATTTGTGAAATGGCAGCCGTGCCATATGTAGTTGAGGAGGTTCATATTGCAGCTGACGGCTATTATTCCCAGCATGAGCACCGAAGCTATCTTCTCCCTTATCTTAATGCCGAAGGAGAACACGAATACTCCGAAAAGGAGCACTGCAAGCATTCCACAGGCAAAATTCGGGAGACCGTCCACCTTTGTGGGCTCGGCGTAAGAGAGCAGATTACCGAAAATCTTCTTCCATTCCTCATAGAACGTAATGTTCTTTGGCATGGAGTTGTTAGCGCTGTAGGTCAGCTTGAGTCCGAAATATGCGGGGAGGAGCATAAAGCCTCCGAGGCCAATTCCCAGCACCGATGAACGCACCATAAGGAGCAGTTTTCTGAACCAGTCCTTTACGCCCCTGCACTCGATAATGCTTGCTGCCGCAAACATGAATACCGAGAATATGCAGGTGAAATAGCCGATATAGTAATTGGCTGTAAGCGAGAGCGCAAGTGCAAGGGTGAATACCTTCCATCTGCCCTCGCGGCACAGCATCACTATTCCCATCATTGCAAGGGGGAACAGTGCAACCGTATCGAACCACATAACGTTCCAATAGTATCCGAGGGTATAGCTGCAAAGAGCATACGCAACGGAGAACATGCATACCGAAAGGTCCCTGCGCTTATAGGTATAGCGCAGGAATGTGCTGAAAAACGCTCCTGCGAAGCCTATCTTAGCCGCAAGTATAAAGGTGAGGGCGTCTCTCTCTCCTCCGTCTCCGAAGAATACAGACAGCCAGTTAAGCGGGCTTGCCGCATAATAGGATATAAGGGACAGGAAGTTGGTGCCCAGTCCGTTTTCCCATGAGTACAGGAATGAACCGCCGTTTACCAGCTTCTCGTGTACCACCCTGAAAAACGGGTAGTACTGATGCCACAGGTCAACTACAAGTATCTGCCTGTCACCGAAGGGGTGTACTCCGTATACGCCGAATGCATAGAGCATTATTGAAAATGGTATGAGAAACGACAGTACAAAGTGCAGTACGCCCTTTTCGTAGATTATAGAATAAAATTTGCCTTTTCTGAACCGCTCAAGCTTTGTGCGTGCAGCAGCTCTTCTTTCTTCTTTGTTCATTGTTTTCCTCTCTGTCCGCCTCAGAATATTTTTCCAAGCACCATAACTCCCGCAAGGAACCCTATCGTCACTGCAAGTGCTATATAATCCCTCGGTGCGGACTTGAGCTGTCTCAGCCTTGTTCTTCCCTCTCCACCGTGATAGCAGCGGCACTCCATAGCAGTCGCAAGCTCGTCCGCACGTCTGAATGCGGATATAAACAGCGGCACCAGTATGGATATAAGGTTTTTTGCTCTCGTTGTGAAGCTTCCTGTGTCTATTTCGGCTCCGCGGGCTTTCTGTGCGGACATTATCTTGTCAGTCTCCTCGATGAGCGTGGGTATGAAGCGAAGTGCGATAGACATCATCATAGCAAGCTCATGCACGGGGAACTTTATCTTCCTGAGCGGCGAGAGCAGCCGCTCTATGGCGTCTGTAAGGGTTATGGGCGATGTTGTATAGGTCAGCAGCGACGTGCCCATGATAAGGAGAACTATCCTTATCACCATGAATAAGCTGGTATTCAGTCCGTCCTCTGTGACCCTGAGGAATCTCCACTGCCACAGCACCTTGCCGTTTGTCATCAGCAGCAGGTTCAGCACCGCCGTTATGATAAGGAACGGCAGCAGCGGCTTTACGCTCTTCCAGAACATCTTTACGGGTATGCGTGAAAGAAGTATTGCACCGAAGGTGTATACGGCTCCCGCAGCAAGGCAGATGTAATTGCCGCCCGAAAAGAGCATGACTATGTAAATGAGCGTGATGATTATCTTGAATCTCGGGTCCAGCCTGTGTATAAGGCTTTCTCCGGGAAAGTACTGTCCAATAGTGATATCTCTCAGCATTCAGCGTACCTTCCTTTCGTTCAGGTGCTTAAGCAGCAGGTCGCGGGCATAGCCCACTGTATACACTTCCTTGCCGAAGTCGAGCCCTCTGCGTCTGAGTTCGCCGAACACCTTTGTTATCTGAGGTACGTCAAGTCCTATCTGCGATATCTCCTCTGCTCTTGCGAATACATTCACTGTTTCGTCGAAGCAGAAGAGCTTTGCTTTGCTCATAACGAGTATCCTGTCCGCAAAGGAGGCTATATCCTCCATACTGTGAGACACTATGAGTATGGTATTTCTGGTGCGCTCGTGATAGCGCCTGATATGCTCGAGTATCTTGTCTCTGCCCGCAGGGTCGAGACCTGCGGTGGGCTCGTCGAGTATGAGCACCCTCGGTTCCATGGCCATAACGCCTGCGATAGCCACGCGGCGCTTCTGACCGCCCGAGAGCTCAAACGGAGAGCGCTCAAGGAGCTCCTCGGACAGCCCTATATCATTGGCTGTCTCATGGACGCGGCGCTTTATCTCAGCCTCGTCAAGTCCCATATTCTTTGGTCCGAAAGCAATGTCCTTGTATACGGTCTCCTCAAATATCTGATACTCGGGGTACTGGAAAACCAGTCCGACCTTAAAACGGACATCGCGTATCTTGTCCTTATCCTCCCATATATCCCTGCCGTCGAGGAGGACCTTTCCCGACGTAGGCTTCAGCAATCCGTTGAAATGCTGTATCAGCGTGGATTTTCCCGAGCCTGTATGTCCCATGACGCCTATCATCTCGCCCTCTTCGATCCTGAGGCTCACATGGTCCACGGCGGTCTTCTCAAAGGGAGTGCCGACGCTGTAGGTATATGTTAGTTCCTGTGTTTCAAGGATAGCCAATTCTATTCTCCTTTTCTGAACTGTATTGACAGAACGTTATTCTGCAAACAGCTTTTCTATTGCCGCAACGCATTCCTCCTCCGAGATTATCTCGGGGGATATGTCGCAGCCTGCCCTGCGCAGCTCCCATGCAAGCTCCGTCACCTGCGGTACGTCAAGCCCTATGGCTTTCAGCTTTTCCACCTGTGAGAATACCTTTTCGGGAACATTGTCAAGGACTACCTGTCCCTTGTCCATGACCACAACGCGGTCGCAGTCCGCAGCCTCGTCCATATAATGTGTGATGAGGACAATGGTTATGCCCTGTTCACGGTTCATGCGGTGTATGGTGGCAAGGACCTCTTTTCGTCCCTGCGGGTCAAGCATCGCCGTGGGCTCGTCAAGTATTATGCACTTTGGCTGCATGGCGATTATGCCTGCGATAGCCACTCGCTGCTTCTGTCCGCCCGAGAGCTGACTGGGCGAGTGAAGCCTGTAATCGTACATTCCTACAGCTTTTAGGCTGTCGTCCACACGCCTGCGCATTTCCTCATAGGGCACGCCGAGGTTTTCCAGGGCAAATGCCACATCCTCCTCGACTATGGACGAAACTATCTGATTATCGGGGTTCTGAAAGACCATTCCCGCTCTCTGGCGGAGCTCGAAAAGCTTTTCGGTATCCCTGGTGTCAATACCGTCCACCGTTACCGTACCCTCCGTAGGGATAAGTATGGCGTTCAGATGCTTGGCAAGGGTGGATTTTCCGCAGCCATTGTGACCAAGCACCGCCACGAACTCTCCCTTTTTTATGTCAAGGTCTATGCCCTTGAGCACCTCAACGGGTTTCTTTTCCCCGTCATCGGACTCGTAGGCAAAATGCAGGCCCTTTATTTCGATTATATTATCCATATTTTTCCTTTATTTCTTCATTGCTTCTATCTTGGCAGGTGACGAGACCACAGGCTTGCCGTCCTTGTCGAGCAATGGTGTCAGGCCGCCTGAATAGCCTGCTGCATGGTAAACATAGTTCACACCTGTGACTACATCTACCCATATTTCAGAAACTGTGATCTTTCCCTGTGAGTATATCCTTACAAATCTTTCTTCTTTTCCCATTTTTTCTCCTGTATCATAAAATATTTTTTCGGGCAGATAATATCTGCCTCTACAGGTTATTTCTCCCAGACAGCGGTAGAACCGCAGGGCAGGGTCATTCCCGTTGACTTTACGGGAAGTCCTATCTCGTCGAAGCTGACACTTCCGCCGAATTTGTCCGTGAGGACACTTCCGAGGATATACCCCATTACCGAGGGTGAAAGTCCCGTAGTATAGCTGTTTATCAGGAAGAACAGCGGCTCGTCGGAGAGTACTCCGGAGCATAGCTTAACAAGGTCGTACACGCAGTTTTCCAGCTTCCATACCTCGCCGCCGGGACCTCTGCCGTAGCTTGGGGGATCCATGATTATGGCGTCGTACTTCCGTCCGCGGCGTATCTCGCGGGCGATGAACTTCTCACAGTCGTCCACTATCCAGCGTATGGGCTTCTCGGTAAGTCCCGAAGCTGCCGCATTGTCACGCGCCCACTGCACCATGCCCTTTGAAGCGTCAACATGGCACACTGAAGCCCCTGCCGCCGCACATGCAAGAGTTGCCCCGCCGGTATAGGCAAACAGGTTGAGAACATTTATCTCCCTTCCAGCATTTCGTATCTTATCAGCCATAAAGTCCCAGTTCACAGCCTGTTCGGGGAAAAGTCCCGTATGCTTGAAGCCTGTCGGGCGAATATTGAAAGTGAGCTCGCCGTAGCTGATATTCCATGACTCGGGAAGCCTTTTGCGGAACTCCCACTTGCCGCCGCCCTGATTAGAGCGGTGATAGTGTCCGTCGGCGTTCCTCCAAAGGGGATCGGTGCGCTCGGTCTTCCATATTATCTGCGGATCGGGGCGGACAAGACTTACATTGCCCCATGTTTCAAGCTTTTCGCCGTCAGACGTATCTATTATCCTGTAATCCTTCCAGTTTTTTGCTGTTCTCAAAATAAATGCTCCTTATATTTTATCGGCGCTCATTCGCCTATCGCACATTTTTCCTTTATCTGCTGCGCTATCTCCACAGCCATATCATTTATCCTGCCGAAGTCCGTGCCCTCGGCCATTATACGGATTATAGGCTCCTTTCCACTTTCGCGGACCGTTATCCTGCCCTCGTCTCCGAGCTCCTTTTCAAACCTTTCTATAAGGTCGGTTATGCTCTTTTCGTTTTTCCATATTTCCTTGAACCGAGGGGATATCTTAACGTTGAGCTTCACCTGCGGATACAGAGGGAGATCATCGGCAAGTCCGCTGAGCTTTACGCCCATGCGCTTCATTATGCCCATCAGCCTTGCTCCTGCAAGCTGTCCGTCGCCTGTGCCGCAGTCGTCGAGGAATATGATATGACCGTTGGGCTCGCCGCCCAGCTTATATCCGCCCTCAAGCATGCGCTCCAGCACATAGCGTACTCCTGCGCCCGAGCTTACCAGCTTTATGTCGTTTGCAGCGGCATATCTGCGCAGCCCGAGGCTGCTCATTGCAGTTATTACAGCAGTATCGCCGTCAAGCAGGCCCTGCTCTTTCATATCCCGCGCAAAAATTGCAAGCTGTCTGTCGCCGTCTATCATTGTGCCCTTCTCGTCAACGGCTATGCAGCGGTCTGCATCGCCGTCAAGAGCTATGCCGCAGTCGCAGCCGTTCTTCACCACATAGTCCATAAGATGCTGGATATGTGTGCTGCCGCAGTTCTTATTTATGTTATTGCCGTCGGGCTTGTCGAACATGACACAGGTCTTTGCTCCGAGAGCGTTAAAGAGCTTCCTTGCCGTGAAAGCCGCGCACCCGTTGGCGCAGTCTATTGCTATCTTCAAGCCGCTGAGGTCTGTACCGGCAGCTGCTTTTACGTGTTCTATGTATTCGCCTGCGGCAGTTCTCTCGGAGTGTATGATGCGCCCGATATTCTCATTGGAACAGGGCTTCATCTCCTCCGGAGCATACAGTACGAGACGTTCTATCTCGTCCTCTGCCTCCTCCATGACCTTGTGACCTCTGCCGCAGAATATTTTCAGTCCGTTGAATTCGGCGCTGTTGTGGCTTCCGGATATCATAATGCCGCCGTCGGCTTCATGAGTGCTTATCAGATGTGTCACCGCAGGAGTGGGAACTATACCGAGTAGCTCGGCGTCCGCACCTACGGAGCATATACCTGCCGCAACAGCGGCTTCAAGTGCGTCCGAGGAACGTCTTGTATCCTTTCCGATAAGTATTCTGGCCTTTTTGCCGCCCTTCTTCGCAAGCACCGTGGCAGCAGCTCTTCCCGTCTGCATAGCCAGCTCGCAGGTGAGGTCGGTCACCGCAATACCTCTCGGACCGTCGGTCCCGAACAACTTTGCCATTGAATTGTCTCCCTTTTATTTCTCAGCTTATCCTGTATATCGCTATGGGGCGGCGTCTGCCTGCCACCTCCTCGACGCTTCCGCACAATTCGGCAGTACATACGTTGTTGTAGCGGTTGTATACCTTTATACTGCCGCCCTCCCTGACGCACAGGACCGTATGTATTGACGAAAGGAAGCGGCGCCCTGTCCAGAAGGATATAATGAAAGCCTTTGCGTCATCGGTGTTCTTCACGCGGGCGCACTCCGCGCCGAAATGCTCAAGAGCTCTGCCTATCCTGTAGGCATTGCAGCCGAAAAAGCCCATGAGCATGCGAAAGCGCTCCATATAGAAGGCTACCTCTCTCAGCGGTCTGGGCTTGCCGAGATATACAAGAGCATTATGCACCGCAATTACCTCGCAGCCGTTGAAGCTCATACGGCAGATGCCGTAGCGAAGCCGTGAGACCAGTCCCTGTCCCTGTCCGTTTATCATCTTGCCGAATTCGGGCTGTTCAACTCTCTCACTGTTATGTCTGAGATTATATCTCCTCGAACCTTTTATCAGCATTTTCTACCTCTCTCCCTTTTCGGGAGTATCGTCAGAAGCTCATCTGTCCGTCGTCGGGAGCTGCCGCCTGCTCCGGAGGCGCTATACCGAGGTGCTCGTATGCAAGGCGCGTAGCCACTCTGCCGCGGGGAGTCCTTCCCAGGAAGCCAAGCTGCATAAGGAATGGCTCGCATATATCCTCGAGGGTGACGCTTTCCTCGTTTATGGCTGAGGCAAGAGTCTCAAGACCAACAGGTCCGCCGCCGTAGCCCCTGATTATCATTTCAAGCATACGCCTGTCCAGTCCGTCAAGTCCGAGAGCGTCTATGTCAAGTCGGCTGAGAGCTATGGAAGCTATCTCCTGCGTTATCCGGCCGTTGCCCATAACGTCTGCGAAATCGCGCACTCTTTTCAGCAGTCGGTTTGCTATACGCGGCGTACCGCGGGCTCTTCCCGCTATCTCCGCAGCACCGTCCGGGGTGCAGGGGATACCGAGTATCATCGAGCTTCTTCTCACGATGTCCGTGAGCTGTTCCTTTGTATAGAGCTCAAGGCGCTGTATAACGCCGAAGCGGTCACGGAGAGGAGCCGAAAGCTGTCCTGCCCTCGTGGTGGCGCCTATGAGTGTGAACGGCTTCAGGTCCATGCGTATGGAACGCGCAGAAGGCCCCTTGCCAATGATTATATCTATTACTCTGTCCTCAAGTGCAGGGTAAAGTATCTCCTCCACCGCACGGGACAGCCTGTGTATCTCGTCTATGAAAAGCACATCGTTGTCGGATAGACTTGTGAGCAGCGACACAAGGTCGCCGGGCTTTTCAATGGCAGGACCTGTTGTGACGCGGAGGTTCACTCCCAGTTCATGCGCTATTATCGATGAAAGGGTAGTCTTTCCGAGACCCGGAGGTCCGTACAGCAGTACATGGTCAAGTGGCTCGCTTCTGCGCTTTGCCGCCTCGATATATATGGCAAGATTTTCCTTGACCTTGTCCTGACCGATATACTCGTGAAGATTCTGCGGTCTGAGACTTATCTCGGCGTCGCTGTCCTCCGTGGTATTCTCGGGAGTTATTATCCTCGGAGCGAACTCCATATCCTCTGTCTGTATCAAATAAACACCTCTGTATTATTTCTCAAAAAATCTCTTCTTGCGGACATAGAAGGGTTCTACGGTCTCAGCCGCCTTCTTGCCCATATCCTGTTCGTAGCTTATGAAGCACAGATGCTCGTTGGCCTTTACCGTCTTTGAAAGATACTTTGACAGCGGCACGAAGAGCTTTCGCGTACTTCCCATCATATCGAGGACAAGGAGTATCTGCGGCTTTTCGCAGCCCTTTATCATCTCCATGATGAACGCGCGGTCAACGTTGGGCTGTTTGGACAGGAACTTGCTTGCTGCTCTTGTGATATGGCTGACCGAATGCTCAACAGGACGATAGCTGATGATATCAGCTTCGTTGTAGGAGATAGCCTTTATCTTGAGATTGCGGGCTATCATCAGTATGCTCTTTATCTCCTGCGACGAGAACTCCTTGCCGTAGGAATTTGGGTTCAGTACCGCCGAAACCGACTGTATCAGGTCGAAAAGTCTCAGGCAGTTTATCTTGTAGCAGTCAACGTAGCGCTTTGCAAACTGCTGGAGCGCACGGTAGCTTGTGAAAAACGGTATAAAGATGTCACCGTCGGGATTCTGGGTGGTTATCAGTTCAAGCTGTATACCGCCCTCTGCTCGGTCGCGCTCCTGCTTGACAGGGTTCTTGCATATAACATAAACGTCGCTTTTTATCAGCGTCTGTAAGAACAATGAACGCTGTGAGGGGTCTTTTATTGCCGCTTTCAGCAATTCGTCCAGATTCATCATAACAGTAACCTTCCTTGCTTCTATATTTTGGGAAAATTTTCAAGTGTTTTCCGGCTGACGGCGTTTGCAGCTGCCGTACTCTGCCGTAAATATATAATATTCCCAATACTTAGCGCATATTTTTTGCCGCCATTAGTCTGAGTGTTTCCTTGATAAGCTCCTGCGTACTGAGGCCGGGATCCAGCTTTCCCAGTATTGGAGCCGTCTCGCCCTGAGTGTAGCCAAGGACCATAAGAGCTTCGAGAGCCTCTGATACCGACGATGAAGCCTCTCCCGTGGGAATGCTGGCAAGCGCCGCAGCGTCGCTGCTTATGCTTCCGCTTATGGACTCTGAGGATATCTTGTCCTTCAGCTCAAGAACGAGCCTCTGAGCCGTTTTTGCACCGATACCCTTTGTCTTTGTGAATGCCTTGCTGTCTCCCGAGGCTACGAGAAGCGCGAACCTCTCGGGAGTAACGTCCGACAATATAGCCGTTGCCGCCTTGGGGCCCACTCCCGAAACGGAAATGAGCAGCCTGAAACAGCTGAGCTCCTGCAAAGTGGCAAAGCCGAAGAGCTCCACCACATCCTCCCTGACATAGAGGTAGGTGTACAGCTTAGCCTCGCTGCCGATCTCGCCCAGCTGAGCGATGGTATTGTACGAGGTCCTGCAGCCGTAGCCCACTCCGCCGCATTCTATAACAGCGAAGCCAAGCTCCTTTACCGTAAGAGTTCCTTTTACACTGTATATCATTTCTTCTTTTCCTTTATCTGAAATCAAATCTTGTGCTGTGGCCGTGGCAAATGGCTATGGCAAGCGCGTCCGCAGCGTCGTCGGGCTTCGGTATCTGCGCAAGGCCGAGGAGCTGCCTTGTCATCTCCATCACCTGCTTCTTTTCGGCTTTTCCGTAGCCTACTACCGACTGCTTGACCTGCAAAGGAGTGTACTCCGACACGGGGATATTCCTCTTTGCAGCCGAAAGCACTGTTATTCCCCTTGCCTGCGCCACGTCAATGGCTGTTTTCTGGTTTGTGGTGAAGTACAGCCGCTCTATCGCCATGCACTCGGGCGAGAACTTCTCAAATATGAACTCAATGTCCTCGTGTATGGCCCTGAGCCGCTCGGGAAAGGGCATTCCGGCCTCCGTGAGCACAGCTCCGTACTCTACGGGAGTAAACCTTATGCCGTCGTAATCGAGCACTCCGAAACCAACTATTGCATAACCGGGGTCGATCCCCAGTATTCTGACTTTTTTCAATGCTTTATACCTGTTTATTGTTTAAATCTTCATGCGGATATAGTTACTCACTATATACTGTATTATTATAACATAAAACAAGTGCTCTTTGCAATATATTTATCCCTTTTTTATTGATTTCTACAAAAATAAATGATATAATATGTAAGGTATATCAATGAGTCTTTAACCACCGCTGTCAGCAATCAGCAGCTAACGGCTTATGGCTGAGGGTTCATGGCTAAAAACGGAGGTATTTTTTTATGGATCTTAAACAGCTTCGAGACGGGATAGATGATATCGACAGTGAGATACTCGCCCTTTTTATGAAGCGAATGGAGCTTTGCAAGGGCGTTGCGGATTACAAGAAGGAACACAGGATGCCCGTATTTCAGGGCGGACGTGAACAGGAGATCATCGACCGCATCAAAAAGCTGACGGCTAACGAAAAGCTCGAAAACGGCACTACTGCCCTTTTCACCAATATAATGGACATAAGCAAGATATTGCAGAACCGCACGATACTTACGGATTCCCACGATTACAGCTATACTGCTCCCGACTTTGCAGGTGCAAAGAAGATAGGCTGTCAGGGCACTTCGGGCGCAAATTCCGAGGCAGCCGCCGAAAAGGTCTTCGGACAGAGAGATTTCACTTTTTATCCATCATTCGAGGAAGTCTTCAGAGCTGTTCAGGCCGGAGAAGTGGACTACGGCGTACTGCCCGTACAGAACTCCACCGCGGGCTCTGTTGACAGCACCTACGACCTTATGGCGAAATATCCGTTTTATATAGTAAAAATGGTAACTCTTGAGATAGATCACTGTCTTGCTGCAAAAAAAGGCACAAAAACAGAGGATATCACCTGTGTTTACTCCCACAGGCAGGCGCTCTCGCAGTGCGAAGTCTTCCTCAGCAAAACAAGGCTGAAAAAAGCGGAGTACAGCAATACCGCTACAGCTGCGGAAAAGGTTCTCAGAAGCAGCGAACCTATAGCAGCAATATGCTCCACATCATGCGCCGAAAAGCTGGGACTGGAGATACTCGCAAGAGATATCGCGGACTGTACCATAAACCGCACACAGTTCATCATAATATCCAAGGATTTGCAGGTAGCCGAGGAATCGGACGCAGTTTCCGTAATGCTCACTATCCCGCATACAGAGGGTAGTCTTTACCGTCTGCTGACCAAGTTCTACGTGAACGGAATGAACCTCCTCAGAATCGAGAGCCGTCCCATACGCGACGGGAGCTTCGATGTAATGTTCTTCCTCGATTTCAGCGGAAAGCTCTCAGACCCGAGTGTAAAGGCGGTTCTCCGCGACCTTGAGGAAAACCTCAGCAAATTCCGCTGTATCGGTACCTTCAAGGCTGAATAAGTCGCAGGATCAATGCAAAGGAGTTTTATTATGGATAAATTCACGCTTGACAGCCTGAAAATGAGTTCAAGAGCAGAAATACTGACCTTTCTGAAAAAGCTGTGGGCTGACGACACAGCTGACTGCCCGGTATGCGGCAGCAAACTTGAACTGCTTCATAAAAAAGTCAAAAAAAGCAATTGTGACTGGCAGTGCAGACAATGCGGAAAAGTCTTAAAAACTCTTGATATTCTTGATGAATTGAATAAAACAATGCCATAAAGTACAAAAAGCAGTCCGAACGGACTGCTTTTTATTATACATCAACGTAACGCCGGCTCCTATAAGCTAAAGGATAATGGCTAATGTCTATTATTATCATATATCCTGCCAATGACAAAGGCTGCAACATCGGAAAATATAGAAGCTATGCGCATTACCAGCACAAAAAGTACTATCCTGTCTGGATAGCTCCCGCCGCAGACAAATATCATTACTCCCTCGCGTATGCCGATACCGCCCGGAGCTCCCGGAGTAACAAAGCCGATTATCCACGCAAACATAAAAGCTCCTGTGAGTATGACGAGCTCCTTTTCCTCTGCCTGCGATATTATAAGCGAAAGACAGACAAAATACATCGCCGCCGATACTGCATTCTGTAAGAAATAATAGAACGCGCCCCTGAGAAGCATGGGCCGCTTCTCCTTTTCAAAGGCTTTTGAGTAGCGTGAGATGTGATCCGTGAACCTCTCACGGAACTTAAATCTGCACAGGACTGCCGCCGCAGCGATCACAGCTGCGCCGACTATTGCCGCTATGAGAAGTCCCCTGCCATACCTGTGAAAAAGCTCTGCTATCCTTCCTCCGAGAAGTACCGCTGATATAACGGCAGTCCACAGAACACAGAAAAATATGTCAAGAACAGTGGCACAGGCAACGTCCACATGGCTTATGTCCATATCCGCCGCAAGCTGATTCCGCCCCACGTACTGGAAAACGTTCCCGGGGATATATTTGTACAGATTGGACTGTGTATATACAGGCATTGCCGCAGAAAACGGTATGCTCCTGCCGGAAAGTACTCTCGTGAATACGAGCCACGGGTAACATGAAAAAATTATTATGACCGTCTGGAATACAAAACATATCCCCAGCGACAACATAACTCTGCCGTCCCTCAGATCCGACAACTTTATATCCATGCCCATAAGCTTCTTTATAACGAATACCACAGCGGCAATCATTATGATATTGCCGATGATCTTTATTAATCTCTTTATCTGCATCTTTGATCTTTTATACTTTTAATAAGTTCCGCAAGTTTTTGGGGATTACCCATTTCACAGAAATAGACTCCTTCGTCATTTTCCGAATAAAGTTCATGATTTGCAGGATTATCGCCAAGTATCACGGGCTTTTCCATTGCTCTGTAAATATAGGTCTTTCCTGCTATAGTGCGTCTTGCTTTCATGATACTGCCGTTAAAATGTCCTGCAAGGCACAGATCTGCGTCTGCTATTTTCTCTGCAAGTTTATCCTGCGGCAACCATTCGATGTATTCTGTTATTTTTTCTCCTGTGCGTATTTTTCCCTTACCCAAAGGACCTATGATCACAAATCGAAGGCCTTCTTCATCTTTCAGCAGATCAATTGCCTCAAGTATCACAGGAACGCCCTGAAGCGGCAGTACGCTACCGAAATACAGCACTGTAAACTCTTTGTTTGCTTTTTTTTCACGAGGATAATAAATGCTTTTGTCAGCTTCAAGGTAAAGCAATCTCATCTTTTTTGACGGAAAGCCGAATTCTTCACAAAAATACTTTCCATGCATCTTTGTATCACATATAGCTATATCTGATGAATCAAGAGTCTTTTTATCAATATATTTAAATATTTTTCCAATGATACTATCTGATCTGACTTTTTTCCTATCAAAGCACAAGGTATCATAAACAGATATGAAAAAATCTATGACTAAAGGCTTTTTCTTTAACTTTCTGCCAAAAAAAGGGACTATAAGCTGAGGGGCAAACCCAATAAAACTCATATCATAATCCTTCATTCTTACCATAACAAGCCTGCAATAAACATAGATCAGACGATTGATATATCTTTTTGAAGATGAAGCAAGAACTGTAACTGTATTTCCGTTTTCTCTGAGTAAGCGTATCTCCTGAACAAGGCGGATGTAATCACTGTTCTTTGTTGCTGCATATAATATTCTCTTATTCTTTATGTCATTGAGACTTTTCATGCTTTTTTTCCTCATCGCTCTTGCCGCACTCCATTTTTCTCACCCTGTACTGCACGTCTTCAAGGAGCTTTCTATTTGCGGAGATAGTGTCCCCGAGAAGTCCGATGGTAATGGTCTGAAAGCCCATCATTATCAGTATCGCCGTAAGTATCAGGGACTGGATATGGCCGCTGCCGTCGCCCATTGCCATGAGTATCAGGAATCTTATACCGAGAACAGCTCCTAAGATAAGCAGTATAAAGCCGATAGTCATGAAAAACTTAAGCGGCTTGTACATTACGAAGGAGCGTGTTATAACCGTTGATGATCGCTTCATATAGCGCCACATGCTTGAAAACAACCTTGAGGGGCGGGTCTCGGGGTTCGTCCTTACCGGTACTGAGGCCATGGCAGTCTTGTTGTTGCCTGCCTGTATTATAGTCTCAAGAGTATATGTGTACTCGTTGACAACATTGAGCCTCAGTGCGGCATCACGAGAATATGCTCTGAAGCCACTGGGAGCGTCGGGTATATCCGTTCCCGAAGCCATACGCACAATCCAGCTGCCTAAATGCTGAAACTTCTTCTTTTTCCACGAAAAATGCTCTGTCTTATCGATAGGGCGCTCGCCGATGACTATATCCGCCTTTTCATCAAGTATGGGGCGGACTATCTTCTCGATGTCCGCACCGCAGTACTGATTGTCCGCATCAGTGTTGACGATTATATCAGCTCCCAGGTGCAGACAGGCGTCGATACCTGCCATAAAGCCCTTTGCAAGCCCCTTGTTACGCTTGAAGGAGACAATGTGATGAAATCCGAGTTCCTTTGCACGCTGAACGGTCCTGTCCTTGCTTCCGTCGTTTATTATGAGGTACTCTATTGTGTCGATACCGTCTATATGTCTGGGGAGATCGTTATACGCAAGTTCCAGCGTTTCCTCTTCGTTATAGCATGGTATCTGTATGATAAGCTTCATATTTTCTTCCTTTCTTTTAAGAAACATTGTTAAAATACACTTATTTTATCAGGTAGACGATGTGTCTGTCAGAGCCGTCTATCTTTTCAAAGTTCTCAAAATCCTCATTACTGCTGCGGGATACAAAGAGATACCCCTCTCCCTTGACAGCTTCGGGGGAATCTGCAAGCTCAACGCGGACGTCCTTCATTTCGTATTGCAGGAAAGGTATAAAGTTGCCAGAATCAGACATTACATATATTTGCTTTTCGGGGAGCTCCCGTACTCTCTCACAAAGTGCGCGGTCACCCAAGTATTCATTCTGAGCGACCCATATAACTTCCTTTGCTACAGGAGCATTATTACAAAAGAGTCCTATGCATATAGCAGAGCATATGTATATGCCAAGCTTTTTCCATTTAAAGAGACTTGCTATGAGCAGCATAGCAAAGAACCACGATGCTGAATAGGTCAGATATGCATTGAAGTTTATGCCATTATTAACATGAAGCTGACTTAAGGACGGAGCACAATTCCTATTGAAAACAGGTTCATCAAGAAGGGTCATCATATAGTTGACCCTTCCCACGCACAGTCTCATTATTAAGGGTATGAGCATTGACGCCATTAGATCGCTCTTTTCAGCCTCAAACATGAAGCATATGCCTGTCATTATTAATATTCCTGCAAAAACATCACAATATCGGGTATAAATTATGTGATCGATACGCTTAAAGTGAAGCAAGAATACACTGCTTATAAGGTATGTGGAAACAAATGCACAGAAAATAAAAATAAACATAAGAGATCTGACATCAGTTACCTCTGAGAGCTTTTTGCCGCTCTTTACAACCTTTCCTGCATGATAAAGCCTCACAGTGCCTCTTTTTATTATGATGATCAACACAAAAAGACCCAAAAAGAACGTACCAACAGATATCGCAAAGCAATTCCCCGCCATAACTCCTATGAGTTTTTTGAAGCCCTCCCATGAGGTGAGTGCTTCTTTCAGTTTGCCTGCAACGCTGACCGCATCACTCTCATAAGTCACGCCACTCCACAGTGCTTTTACAAGCTGTGCCTTTATTATCCTGTCCGCAATAAAGCCTGCCGCAAGTGCATCTGCAAACACACCGAACTGCTTGTACGTAACTTTCTTGCAAATAACAGCCAAAGCTACGACCATCACCGCAGAGATCACTATACCTAATGTCCTGTTGTGTACAGTGAACATATACACATTAAGTATTCCAAAAACACTGATATTAAGGTAGGAAGGCTTGCTCAGCACCTTTACCGCAGCAAGCACCACCGCAGTGACCACAGTAAGCAAAGCTGTTTCAGACCATGCAATACCTGCGTTCATCTGATATGAAGTATAGAGCATACCTGCCGCCGCAACAGCGCTTGCGGGAAGGATCCCAAGCTTCGGGAACAGCCGCCTTATTATGTACACGAACATGAAATAGCAGCCAACATCCATAATCAGGTTCAGTATCAGCGCCGCACGGTAAAGCATAACCGTATCATTGAATATCTTTATCAGAGGCACAAGCAGCAGGCTGTAGCCGTAGGAATACCACCTAACAATATCTGATACTCCCGTCCAGTCAAGTCCTGCCATTTCGGCAGCATGCATCCAATAACCCATTTCATCGTTGAAAAGAAATGGATTGTAGCACTCGCCTACCATACCGAAGTTCACGAAAAATACCACAGCCGCCAGCATCACCGTGACTATGTACTCGGGTTTGAAAGCAGTTATATGGTCTTTTTTTGTCCTTTTACTCATATGCTGTTTATAACCTCCTTAAAGTTGTTAATGATAACGTCCCAGCGATAGTTTTTATCGATATAATCCCTGGCATTGCCGCACATTATCCCGTACTCCCTGTCGTGTGAGAAAATATAGTCGAGAACGCCCTCCAGCTCGAAATAATTCGTATAGTAAAGCCCGCCGTTGCTCTTTATACAATGTCCTTTCAGTACCTCGCAGACGCCGTTGACTATAACAGGCACCGACAGGGTCATTGCTTCAAGGACGGATATGGACAGGCTCTCGAAATTTGACGGCAGCCACAGGCATTTTGCACCTGCTATGCCGCTGAACTTATCCTCCTCGCTGACGAAGCCGAGGCTTATTATGTCCTTATGCTTTGGGATATCGCAGACCTGCTTTCCCATGAGCACAAGCTTCAGTCCGCTTTCGGGGCGGCGCTTCTTGTATTCAAGGAAATATCTGAACATCGCGGGACAGTTCTTGCCCTCGTCGATGCGTCCCACGTAGATGACATAGTCTCCCTCAATGCCGAATTTTCTTCTGAAAGCTCCCGCGTCAGGAGTGCAGTCCACCTCTACTCCCGTGCCCATTACGCGGCAGGGAATGTCCTCACAGTGAAAAAGCCCCTGCACCAGCGCCTTTTCCTCATCTGTAAGGAAAATATAGGCTTTAGGCAGCTTGAACAGCGTTTCAAAGGTCTTGAAGTGGATATAAGGCTCCTCATGAGCTGTAGGTATGAATACCGCCTTGTCCGCCACCTCGGGAAGTCCCGCCGTTGTCAGGTAATACAGATAGGTGACAAAGATGAAAACGTCGTACTTGTCCTTGTTTTTCCGTATATAGTCTATCGCCGCAGGGGAATATGGTCCCTGTTTCTCGAACCATATCCTTTCCGAATCGGTATCGTATCTCTTTGAACGCAGATACTTCTCATTATACTCGTTGAAGTCCTTTGCACGCGGCTTTGCCACAGGAAACCGAAGCACCCTTACTCCGTTTATTACCTCCTCGTCCCCGGTATAGTGGTCCTCCCATGTGGTGTACTCAAGAGCCTTAGTGGTGATGACGTCCACCTCAAAGCTGCCTGCGAGCCTTTCCGCAATGAGCCGCGTATAATACTCCGAACCGCCGTTTACCTCGAGTCCGTACCTCTGATTTACAAGAGCTATCCTTTTCATTATTCCTTATCTCCGCTGACTTCCTTAAAGAAGCTCATATATTTATTGACTATCACGTCCCATGCGAAATTGCTCCGCACGTAGCTGCCGCCGTTCATGCCCATGAGCTTTGCCTTTTCCTTATTCTCCATGAACCAGTCCGTGCAGCCCTCAAACTCGAAATAGTCCCCGAAATACAGCCCGCCGTTTGACTCGGAAACGAAATTTTTCGTCACTGCACAGCCGCTGTGCACAAGAACAGGTCTGCCGCACAGCCAGCTCTCCATGATAACAAGTGAAAAGCTCTCGTTTCTCGACGGCTGGCAGAGAAACTCCGCCGCTGCCTGACCGTTGTACTTGTCCTGTAAGTCAACGAAGCCGAGGTCGATTATCCTCCCCTGTTTTACAAGCTCCGCAGGGAGCTCTATGCTGCCGCCTCCGATGAGTACCAGCTTCAGATCTGTATCACGGCGCTTTATGTACTCTGCAAAGTACTTCACAAGGGTATGGACGTTCTTGCCCTCGTCCTTGCGGCCCGCGTATATGACAAACGGACCCTCTATGCCGAATTTGCTGCGAAAAGCCTCAGCGTCGGGAACTATGTCCATATCCATGCCTATTCCCATTACTATGGTCCTTGTGCCGCTCTCCGAGAAGCCGTAAAGCCGCTCTGCAAGCTCCGCCTCGGGACGGGCGTTGAATATCATGCCCGCAGTCTTTGGAAAAAGCTCCTTATATCTGCTTATATAGGCATAGCCCTCGTCATGGAAGCATGGTATCAGCACTGATTTTCCGGGGAAAAGCTTTGCACCGTTGTAGGTTGTTCCCAGCAGATACGGAATGAACACAAAGACAGAGTATTCATAGCTGTGCTTTTTCATATAGCTGTAGAGACGGGGACATCTCACCATCTCAGACAGAAATATATCCTCCTCGGCGGCGGATACGGGATAGCCCTTCATAAGCTTGGCATTTACTGCGTCAAAAGCCGCCGTATTGCGTTTTTCCACCCTGAAACGCCTTACAGTGACGCCCTTTGCAGTCTTCTCGGTGCCCTCACTGTGAAAATTCACGTTCCAGTCCGAGGCTGCGTCCTTTATGCAGGTGGAAAGTATCTCCACGTCCGCGCCCGCTTCACTGAGATGAGAGGCTACCTCGCGGAGCTCCATTTCCGCTCCTCCCGGGATATTCTCTCCGTACCACGGCATAACAAATCCTATTTTCTTCATTTCCTGTTCCTTTTATACATCAGCTTTTTTGCCGCTGATAAAGTCGCTCAGCTCTTTCTTGAATATATCGCTTACGTGCTCGTAGGAGAAGTCCTCCAGCCGTCTGCGCTGCCCCTCTATAACGGCTTCGCGGAGCCTGTCATCGGTGAGCAGCCTGTCTATGACAGCCGCTGCGTATACAGGATCATTGCTGTCGAGGAGCATGCCGCTGCCTCCGAGAGTATCGGATATGGCACTGGTATCGTAAGCGACTATTGGTGTGCCGAAAAACATTGACTCCACCAGCGGTACGCAGAATCCCTCATGCTCACTCATGCAGACGAAAACGTCCGCTATGTGATAATAAGCCAGTATCTCGCTGAATTTTATATGTCCAGTGAAGACAACGTCGTCGCCTATGCCGAGAGCCCCCGCATACTTCACAAGGCGGTCCCTGTAGTTCTCCATGCCCTTTGAGGAGCCCACGAGTATCAGTCTCGAATCGGGATTGAGTTTCTTGTAGCAATAAAACGCTCTTATGACGTTTTCCTGCTTTTTGTTCGGAGCTATACGCCCCACGAATATGAGGTTCTTCTTTCCGTCGCTGTATTTCTTCACAGTTGCTTCATCAGGAGCCTGCCTGTAATCCTCAAACCTTATGAGTATGGGTCTAACGTCTATGGGGCAGCTGTACCCTCTCTGCAGGAGCTCCCCCTTATTGAAAGCAGAGTCTGCAAGGACGTAATCCACCTTGTCCCGCAGGAAATCCACGCCCTTATAGCCAAGCTCAGTGAGCTGAGTTGCGGGAATGCTGTAGGAGCGGAAGAAACCGGGAGGGGTTATATTGTGATATACCATTATCCTGCGGCATTTGTACCTTTCAAGCTTAAAGGTAAGGTCCGTGCCTGTGGACTTGTGGTATATGAGAACGTCGTCCTTTTTCAGGTCGCGGAGCTTTGCCGTCTTCCTGGCAATGCTGTCGGGGAGCCTTTTGTCGATATTCTCGGCATATATCTCCGTAGCATAGCCCATTTCCTTTATAGCGCCCTTAAGTGCTATGGTGTCGTTGCCTATGGCGTCGCCGAATGACAGAGTGGGAAGGAGCTGTACTATGCGCATTATGCCTGCTCCTTCTTTAACATGCCGCGAAGCTCCTCGTTTTCCTGCTCCAGCCTTTCAAGGCGCTTAAGCAGGTCCTTGTTCATTATCTCAAGGGTGTCCACTCTTCTGCTCATATCCCTGGACTTGTCCTCGGATATGGCCTTTACCGCTGTGGCGATATTGGCGTTGAGGTCGTTCTGCTCCATAACAATCGGCTCAACGTAAAACCTCAGCATTTTGCGCACTGCCCTCTTGAAAAACACCTTTACGGGATTGCCAGTGAACTCCTTGAAGGGCTGTACATAATAATGCGCGGTAACATAGTCGAGAGCCTCCTCGGGAGAGCAGCCCTGAGCGGTCTTTCTGTAGGGCACATCCTCGAAGCTGAGCATATCAGTTGTGAGTCCTTTTTCCTTTATCTGTCTTTTTATATCAGCCATTATCTGCTCAATATTGATGCTATTGTCCATTTTTTGTCCTTTCGGTTATTTTTTATCTTTCCGTTCGATATTGTCATCGAGCACGAAGCTGTGCTTTATCCTTGCAACTCCCACATCGCCAATGCCTGAGAGTATCTCTATCTTGTAAATATGCCTGCAATAGTCAACGGGTATGCCGTCGCCGCACTCTATGGTGAAGTCAAGGGTATACACATCGGGCAGGAGGGGCACGTCATCAAGGATTATCTCTGTAGTACCGGCCTTTGATATATCATATACGTCAAAACGGTCTATCCTTGTGTTCGTTCCGTAGCAGGATATCCCATTGCTGTTGAACACGCCCAGACCGAATACTGCGTCCTCCACTTTCTCCCTTACGCTGTAGTCTATCCTGAAGACTATCTTTTCGCCTGTGCGGAATACGGACTGCTCCTCGCCATCGGCATTGAAAGCTCTTACCTTTTCGATACGGGCATTGCCGTTTCCATGTCGTTCAGTTCTGCACTCTCCCGTAGAATTGCCCGTATTCATGTTTTTCTGCATTTCACGGCTCATAAAGTCGAGATATTCAAGGTCTACCTCCTTCGGGTCGCCCTCCGCACGGATAAGACCGTCGTATATCCATACCGAGCGGTCGCATATCTGCTCTATCTGTCCGAGGGCATGGGAAACTATTACTATAGTCGTGCCCTGCGCCTTTATCTCCTTTAGCTTCGCAAAGCACTTAGCCTGAAAATTGGCGTCGCCAACTGCCAGTATCTCATCGATAAGGAGTATATCCGCGTCCACGTTTATAGCTACGGAGAAAGCAAGTCGCATATACATTCCAGAGGAATAGGTGCGGACAGGATTGTCAATGAACTGCTCCAGCTCAGAAAACTCTATGATATCCTGCAATCTTGCGTCTATTTCTTTTTTAGTAAGTCCGAAAATGGAGGCATTGGTGTAGATATTCTCCCTGCCGCTCATATCGGGGTGAAAGCCTGCTCCCAGCTCGATAAGGCTGGAAACCCTGCCGTTCATCTTTATTGTCCCCGAATCGGGGTACATTATCCTCGTCAGAAGCTTGAGGGTAGTGCTCTTTCCGCAGCCATTCCTGCCGATAAGACCGATGGCCTCGCCCCTTTTAACAGTAAAGCTGACGCCTCTGAGCACATTCCGCACCTCATATTTGTTCCTTTTGAAGAAAAGGAGCCTTTCTTTCAGCTGCGAACCCTTGTCAAGGTATACCTTGAAGCTCTTTGTAACGTCTTTGACTTCTATTGCTATTTCATTTCCTGCCATCAGAGTTCCTCCGCAAAATGCCTTTGTAGCTTGTTGAATACCATTGTACCGAATATAAGGAAGAATATTCCCAGACCTGCCGCCAGCAGAAGAGAGGAAAGATCCGGTATCTGCTTATGGTAGAGCACTGTTCTGTAACAGTCGATTATATGCGTCATGGGATTGAGATTGAAAAGCGGAAGGTATTTCTTCGGCACTACCGACTTCGCATACACTACGGGAGTAAGATACATCCACGCCATAGTCACGATACTCAGGATATGCTCCAGGTCTCTGAAATAAACGGTTATTGCTGAAGCGAGCAGCGACATACCCAGTGCAAAGACATATTCCACTATCATTATAACAGGCAGGGTCAGCACCGCAAGGAAGTTGATACCCGCACCCGTTACGATTATGACCGCAAATACCACTATGAAGCTCAGCAGCATATTCACAAAGCAGCTTGTCACATAGGCTATGGGTATGACCATTCTCGGGAAGTATATCTTCTTTATGAGTTCCTTCTGCGCCACAATAGAAGCAGCTCCTGTTGTAACGGACGATGAGAAGAATATCCAGGGTATAAGCGCTACAAACAGATGCAGGGAATACCTTTCCACAGTATTGCCCACAGCTGTTAAAAAATGTCCAAAAACCAGCGAATAGACTATCAGCTGTAAAAGAGGATTTATGAAAGTCCACATGAAGCCAAGCACAGAGCCCTTATAGCGCCCGCGCAGGTCCTTTTTCACAAGGCTGAATATCATTTGTCTGTATTCATACAGCTCTTTTATCGTACTCATTTAACGCTCCTTAAAACGCGCAGGAACGGCGTTTACCGTCAACAGCGCATAAAATTCCATAGTATTTTTTAATTATATCACAAGCGTATTATACTGTCAAGTTTTATCAGGAGCTAAGGTCCGGGATCGCAGGAGCAGCCGTATCTGCATAAAAAACGGACCTTCCGGTCCGTTCATGGTCATTTATGGTACTTTCCGCCCTCAGCTATCTGAAAGGCTCGGTATATCTGTTCAAGGAGCATAACTCTTGCAAGCTGGTGGGGAAAAGTCATTTTCGACATTGACAGCTTCAGTGCTCCCATAGCCTTTATTTCCGGGTCCAGACCGAATGAGCTGCCGATAATGAAAGTGACCGTGCTCTGTCCGCTTACGCCTGCCGACATTATCTTCTCCGATAGCTCGGGGCTTGTGAGCTGCTTTCCCTCAATACACATTGGAACTATCATACCCCTTGCGTATTTCTTTATCTGCTCGGCTTCCTTTTTCAGTGCCGAAGCTATCTCCTTGTCCGAGGGAGCGTCGCTGAGCCTGCACTCGTCCAGCTCATGGAGCCCGAACGTGCAGTATCTGCCGAGCCTTTTGATATATTCGGCACATGCGCTTCGGAGGTACTCCTCTTTCAGCTTGCCTATGACTATAAGATTAATATTCATCAGAATATCACTGCTCCTCCCTGTGTTTCTACAGGCGCTGCTCCGAGGAGGTAATCCTTCCCCCTCACGAAGCGGCTAAGCTTCTTCTGCACTGTTTCGTCCGCTATTCTCGGGTGATTGTTGTCCTGGCTGAGGTGCCCGAGGAGAAAATGAGTAGTTCCCCGCTCTATGAGCTTTTCAACCTGCACCGCGCAGTCATTGTTGGAAAGATGTCCTGTCGGAGAAAGTATACGCTCCTTAAGATAAAGCGGATACGGTCCCGTCCGCAGCATATAGTCGTCGTAATTAGCCTCTATGAGCACCATGCGGCAGCCTGTAAGGGCTTCGTCCACCTCGGGAGTAACATGCCCCAGGTCTGTACACACGGCGCAGTATTTATCGTCGGAGGTATGTATCCTGTAGCCGCAGCTCTGTATAGCGTCATGCGGCGTATTGAAGCAGCATATCTCGCTTCCCCCGCAACTTATCGTCTTGCCGGTTATGTCGATGACGTGTGAGCCTGCCGCTATTCTGCTGCTGTCGCAGAGCCTTTGCAGTGTGCGCTTCTGCCCGTAAACAGGAAGCCCCGTTTTCTTTGTCAGCATGGCAAGTCCCGCCACATGATCGGAGTGCTCGTGTGTGATAAATATGCCCTGCACTGCGCTGAGCGGGATATTATTGACCTCAAGCGCCTCCGCGAGCCGCCTGAAGCTTACTCCGCAGTCTATGAGTATGCCGCCCTTTTCAGTCCCTATGAATGTGGAATTGCCCTTGCTGGAGCTGAAAAGGGGATAAAGTCGTGCCATTGGGTATTCTCCGTTCTTCTTGATTATTATCTGTCATTAAAGAAGTCATAAATCATGATTCACGCCAAGGTTGAGAATTGAAAGTTGCGGTATCGCGATATTTAAGTAATATCTAATATCAGCGAAGCGAATACATTAATTCTCAACTCTTCACTTTCAACTCTGAGCTTAATTGATCTTATTAATTTCCGTGCCCTGTCTTGTTTCCTTGACCTCATAGCCGAGAGCCGCAATTTTATCACGGAGCTCGTCTGCAAGTGCGAAATTCTTTTCCTTACGTGCAGCCTTGCGCTGTTCAACAAGTTCAAGTACCTCACCCGGGATGTCGAGGACGCCCTCCCCAGCAGAGTTTGCCTTATCCTTTGCATTTGCGATAAGGTCAAGTCCCATTACCTTGTCGAATTCGCCTATAAGAGCCAGCTTTGTAGCCGCATTTGCCTTTGATTTGAGAACGTCGTAGATAACGGTTATACCCATAGCAGTATTTATATCGTTGCCGAGAGCTTCATTGAAATCCCCCATAAGGCGGTCATATTCAGCATTGTCGATATCGCCGCCGCTTTCACCGGTAAGGGGAGCTATCTTCTCTATGAGCTTATTGTAGGCAACTACCGCATTGTCAAGGTTCTCCCATGAGAACACCAGTGACTTCCTGTAGTGTGACTGTAAGCAGAAGAAGCGGTATACCACGGGCTTGTAGCCCTTTTCCTCAAGAAGTGAAACCGTAAGGAACTCTCCCTTGCTCTTGCTCATCTTGCCGCTGTTGGTATTGAGATGCAGAACATGGAACCAGTAATTGCACCACTTATGGCCGAGATAAGCCTCAGACTGCGCAATTTCGTTTGTATGGTGCGGAAAAGCGTTGTCGATTCCGCCGCAGTGGATATCAAGGTACTCGCCGTTGTTCCTCATGCTTATGCATGAGCACTCTATATGCCAGCCGGGATAACCGACGCCCCACGGGCTGTCCCATTTGAGCTCCTGATCGTCGAACTTGGACTTTGTGAACCAGAGCACAAAATCAGCCTTATTGCGCTTGTTCTCGTCAGCCTCAACGCCCTCACGTACGCCTACTGCAAGGTCTTCCTCGTTGAAATCGTTGAAAACATAGTATTTTTCCAGCTTTGAGGTGTCAAAATAGATGTTTCCGCCTGCCTCATAAGCGTAGCCCTTTTCAATGAGAACGCCGATAACGCGGATAAACTCGTCGATATAGGTGGTAGCGGGAACCACCACGTCTGGAGTTTTGATATTGAGCTTTTTGCAGTCCTCAAAGAAAGCGTCCGTATAGAACTTTGCTATCTCCATAACGGTTTTATGCTCGCGCTTTGCACCCTTGAGCATCTTGTCGTCGCCGGTGTCGCCGTCACTGGTAAGGTGACCGACATCGGTGATATTCATTACGCGATTCACGTCGTATCCTGTGAAGCGCAGGTATTTTTCGAGAACGTCCTCCATGATGTAGCTTCTGAGGTTGCCTATGTGTGCATAGTGGTACACCGTAGGTCCGCAGGTGTACATATTTACTTTGCCTTCAACATGGGGCACGAAATCCTCTTTTTTATGGGATAATGAATTGTATAACTGCATATTTATTCCTCCAAAAATCTATTCTGTAGGGACGCACAGTGTGCGTCCGCCGTTTTTATTGCATATTTATCGGGCGGATAATATCTGCCCCTGCTGTTCAGAACTCCCATATCTCTGGTGGCGGGTTCTTTATCTTGAGCTTTGAGAAGTATCCGAACATCACCAGAAACTCGGGGAGAATACGAAGTCCGTCGCGGTAGTAGGCGCCCATGCGCTCCTTCTCCTCAAAAATGCCCTTATAGCTCCGCGGACAGGAGAACGTCCAGTCGGCAGTAAGGCTGTCAAAACTGAGCCTGAAAAAGCCTGAGGGACTTTCCTCGCCGAAGCTTTCAAGGAGAGCTATATGGTCGCCAGCGTCGTCGGCAGTTCCCACATAAGCCGTAGTTCCGTCGAGACTGACAGCCGCAAGGAATCGGCTGTCGTTTTTTACGGCTTCGTTTACCGCCTCGTCCGAGGGATACTTTATTATATTCATATCTGTCCTCCATTTAATATATCAAAAATCACATACAACCTTTATTTCAGGTTGTGGAACGGCATTCGGAGCTTTGTATTCAAATCCATCTATGCCATATACCATAAATGCATCTCTTAGATCTTTTTTTTACTTCTTCCATATCAATAACTTCATTATCATAATCGAGCTGTTTTACACTGCTCAATTCCCATTTGATCGTATGATCATCTATAAAGCTATACTCCATAATGACATTAAAACATACATCTTTCCAGTAAAAAGCAAAATATTGTTCAGCAGGATGGTCTATGTTTGTCCAATAATAAAACATGAATACATTTTTTTCGTCATTAATAGTAAGCTGCCCCGGATCGACGGATCCGAACCCCGGTACATCAAAAACCTTTTCTTCAAGAGGTATCCACCTGTTGATAAATCCCACGCAAACCTCCTAAAATAACAAAAGCCCCCGAGGGTATACCTCGGAGGCGCAATTGCTCGTTTCCACTCCGTTTTGTACTCATCTTATCCTTAACGCGGACGAAACGCCGGCAGATACACACGCTTATGCGCTTCCCTGCCGAAGCTGACAGCCGCACTTCACTTTTCCCGACCATGTGCTCGCACCCTCCGCACACTCTCTGAAAGCCCGCAAAAAAGCTACTCTGACTGCTACGCCTTTGAGTTATTAATTGTTAGCTCTTAAACTATTATATACTAAATGAACGGTATTTGTCAAGATGAATCCGAATCAAATATGAACAAATTGTAAACATTTTCTCCTGCCCTTGACTTTATACCTGTAAAAGGTATATACTTGTTTTAGCACTCTGTGAGACAGAGTGCTAATTCTATGACGGAGATGTTTTTTATGGAAACAAAACAGTTCAAAGCAGAATCCAAAAGACTGCTCGATATGATGATCCACTCGATCTATACTCATAAGGAGATCTTCCTCCGCGAGCTGATCTCCAATGCAAGCGACGCTATCGATAAGCTGTATTTCAAATCCCTCACCGATGACAAGGTGGGACTTAATAAAGACGATTTCGCAATATGGATATCCGCAGACAAGGACAGCCGTACACTTAAGATAACCGATAACGGTATCGGCATGACTGAGGAGGAGCTTGAAAACAACCTCGGTACTATTGCAAACAGCGGCTCCTTCAAGTTCAAGAACGAGAACAAGCTTGAGGAGGACAACCAGATAATCGGACAGTTCGGCGTAGGCTTCTACTCGGCATTCATGGTAGCCAAGAAGGTCACTGTAATATCAAAGGCATACGGCAGCGACAAGGCATATCAGTGGGAATCAGAGGGCGTTGACGGTTACACAATAACCGAAGCCGACAAAAAGAGCGCAGGCACCGAGATAATCCTCGAAATGCTTGACGATACCGACGACGAGAACTACGGCGAGTTCCTCGATCAGTACAGGATAAAGTCCCTTATCTCCAAGTATTCCGACTATATCCGCTTCCCTATCAAGATGGAGGTATCCCACAGTCGTCCCAAGGAGCAGACAGAGGAGGAAAAGGAGAAGAACTTCCCTGTTGAGTACGAGGACTACATCGAAGTTGAGACTCTCAACAGCATGACTCCTCTCTGGAAGAAAAACAAGAACGAGCTCAAGGAGGAGGACTATAAGCACTTCTACACAGAAAAGTTCTACGATTACAACGCACCGCTGAAGTATTCACACATCAGCAACGAAATGCCCGCATACAATGCGCTGCTCTATATACCGTCAAAGGCTCCCTTTGACTACTACTCAAAGGAATATGAAAAGGGCCTGCAGCTCTACTCAAACGGCGTCCTTATCATGGACAAGTGTGCAGACCTGCTCCCTGATTATTTCAGCTTTGTAAAGGGACTTGTAGACAGCGAGGACCTTTCGCTGAACATCTCCCGTGAAATGCTCCAGCACGACAGACAGCTCAAGACGATCGCAAAGAGCATCGAGAAGACTGTCAGCAATGAACTGAAAAAAATGCTGAAAAACGAGCGCGAGAAGTATGAGGAATTCTGGAAGGCCTTCGGCTTGCAGCTGAAATACGGCATTTACAGCGATTTCGGCATGAACAAGGAGAAATTACAGGATCTCCTCATGTTCACCTCATCAAACGGACAGAAGCTCGTAACTCTTGACGAGTACGTAACAGGCATGCGCGAGGATCAGAAGTACATCTACTACGCAACAGGCGAGAGCGCAGCCCGTATCGAGCAGCTCCCGCAGACAGAGCTTGTAAAGGACAACGGCTTCGAGATACTTTACCTTACGGATAATATCGACGAATTTGCAGTAAAGTCACTGATGAATTACAAGGACAAGGAGTTCAAGTCCGTATCCGCCGATGACCTGGGACTTGATTCCCCTGAGAAAAAGGAAGAGCTCAAGGCTAAAGAGGAAGAGAGCGCCGACCTTCTCAAGGAGCTTCAGGAAGCTCTCAACGGCAAGGTTACAAAGGTAGCCATCTCACAGAGACTGAAAACTCATCCTGTATGCCTTACCAGTGAGGGCGAGATATCCCTTGAAATGGAAAAGGTACTCAACTCAATGCCCACCGACCAGAAGGTACACGCTCAGCGCGTACTTGAGATAAATCCCGACCACGCCATATTCGGCAAGCTCAAAGCGCTCAGCGAGGGCGGAGACAAGGAAAAGCTGGGCAAGTACGCACAGCTGCTCTACGATCAGGCGCTTCTTATCGAGGGCATGAGCATAGAGAACCCCGTTGAATTCTCAAACCTTATATGCGAGCTTATGTAAGCTGTGACATAAGAAAAGCGGTACACAAATGTGTACCGCTTTTCTTATGTGCTCTTTTTTCTGAGCGTGCGCTTAACTATGCCCTTGAGGCGCTCGCAGGTATCCTGCGGAAACTCAGTTATGAACTTTATCGCCTGCTCATGAGCTTCCTCGCGCGGGAGCTTCAAAAACCTGTGAAAGAACGTATACACCTCGTCAAAGGAGGAAAAGAGCCGTTCCACAGTCTCCTCGCCCTCGGGAGTAAGCACCACGCCGTTGCAGAAGTCCTCATAGACAAGTCCGCAGTTTGCAAGACACCTCAACATTTTGCTGACGCTTGGTCTTGAAACCCCTAAATGCCGGGATATGCTGACGCAGCGGACGCTGTCCTCCTTTTCGGATAATTCCTTTATTGCTGCCAGATACTTTATCTGACCTGCACAGTGTTTCATCTTATTCTCCTTTCAAAGAGAGGGGCTTACTTATCCGAATCTATAAGGTTCCAGTAGCCCTTAAGGTATACCGCACCCGATACAACGGTAAGACCTGCGGATATCCATATAAGTGCGGGCACAACAGCGTTGTCGACTGCATTTCTGAAGCCCTCGGGGAAATCTATGCCGAAATCTCCGCAAAGGCTGAGCCACAGGAGTATCGCAACTATAGCCACCATTGTAAAGGCGGTTTTAAGCTTGCCCCATATTCCCGCAGCAACGACTATACCGCTGTTTGCGGCAAGAAGCCTCAGTCCCGAGACCATGAATTCTCTTGCGGTAATGATTATAAAGGGTATGGCGCTCATATTGACCTCGGCAAACTCCACGAAAACCGCAAGCGCTGCTATAACGAGCACCTTGTCAGCCAGCGGGTCGAGGAACTTTCCGAAATTGGTAACAAGATTTCTCGATCTTGCTATCCTGCCGTCAAGAGCGTCCGTAATAGAAGCAATTCCGAATATGACCAGCGCAATTGCAAAATGAAATGGTATGTTTAAATACATGAACAAAAGAAAAAACGGAATAAGAAGGACTCTCAGAAGAGTCAGCTTATTTGGCAGGTTCATTGGTCTATCACCTCTCCTATAAGATCGTAATCAAGGGTATCGGTAATGCGGATCTTCACATGCTCGCCGATACCAAGGGGCTTGCCCGAAGTAAAGAATACCTTTCCGTCTATGTCGGGAGCGTCCAGCTGAGTTCTTCCGAACCAGCACTCGCCGAACTTGTCAAAGCCCTCAACAACGGCTTCAAGCTCTGCACCCATGAGCTTTTCATTGTTTTCGCAGCTTATGAGCATCTGCTGCTCCATAATGATATCAGCGCGGTGAGCAGCGGTCTCTTCGTCTATCTGATCGGGGAAGTCATACGCCTTTGTGCCCTCCTCGCGGGAATAGGCAAAGCAGCCAAGCCTGTCAAAGCGGACTCTCTTTACGAATTCCGCAAGCTCCTCGAACTGCTCCTCAGTCTCTCCCGGAAAGCCTGTTATAAGTGTGGTACGAAGTATTATATTCGGTACCCTTTCGCGGATATGAGCAAACAGGGCTTCAAGCTTTTCGGTATCGCCCCAGCGGTTCATACGTGAAAGTATATCCCCGTTACAGTGCTGTATAGGTATCTCAAGGTACTTCACAAGCTTGTCCTCGCGGGCGATAACATCGAGAAGTTCGTCTGTTATGCGCTCGGGGTAGCAGTAAAGTGTACGTATCCAGCGGAGCCCCTCTATTCTGCAAAGCTCGGTGAGAAGCTCCGCAAGCTTTGGCTCGCCGTAGAGATCCTTGCCGTAGAGCGCCGTATCCTGCGCGATGACCACAAGCTCCGTAACACCGTTTTCCGCAAGGAATCTGGCTTCTTCTATGAGCTTTTCCATGGGAACGCTTCTGAATCTGCCTCTTATCATGGGTATAGCACAGTAGGTACAGCAGTTTGAGCAGCCCTCCGCCACCTTAAGGTAAGTAAAGAACGGCAGGGTCGACAATACTCTTTCGCCGCAGAGCTCAGCTTCAAGCTTCGGAGCAAAGCGGACAATGCGCTCGTCTGCAAAGACATGGTCGAGGATATCGACTATATCCTTCGTATCGCCTATGCCGATAACGGCGTCGGCCTCGGGGAACTGCTCCGCAGCCTCCTCCTTGTATCTTTCCACAAGACAGCCTGTAATGATTATCTTTCTGAGGCTGCCTTCCTCCTTGAGCTTTCCCAGCTCGAGTATAGTTTCTATCGCTTCTTCCTTTGCAGCCTTGATAAAGCCGCATGTGTTGACCACTGCAACGTCCGCAAGTCCCGGCTCTGTTACCAGCTGGTAGCCGTGCTTTCTGAGCTTGTAGAGCATACGCTCAGAGTCAACAAGATTTTTCGAGCAGCCAAGGGACACCATGCCCACCTTGATCGCCATATCAGTTTTCCTCCTCAAAGGTCCTCAGCGTTCTCGAAGTATTCCTTCACGGCGCGGTTTATCTCTGTAAAATCGTATCCGTACCGCACAAGAGCGCTTTTCACCTTTTCTATCGTTTTTCTGTCCTCACGGTCTGTCAGATATCTTGAATGCTTTGTTTTCAGCAGTTCGGCAAGGTTCTCGCCGAATACTCCCTCATAGGGCGCAAGGGCGTCCTGAGCAATAAATTCGCTTATGCCCTTCTGCATTAGCTCCCTTTTACAGCGGCGGTAGCCGAAATGCTTTATCTCCACAAGATTACGCGCCATACGCTCGGCATAGCGCACATCGTCGATGAAGCCGTGCTCAGTGAGCTTCTTCATTACCGCCGTACACAGCGGCTTGCTTTTGTAGTTGTCTATGAGCTTGCCGAACATCTCCGAATAGGTATAGTCCCTGTAATCCAGCAGATACAGCGCCCGCTGATAGGCTCTGCGGAAATTCGAGGCATAGATGATCTTCCTCAGAGTATCGCGGTCAGTCTCCATGCCTGCATGTATGCCGAAATCAGTGATGATATCCGCATGGAGATAGAGCTTACGCCCGTCGTCCAGCTCCGCTTCATAAGTCGAGCCCTTGTACCGTGTGACTGATGTTATTTTCATTATTCCTCAGCAGGTGTGAACTCCTCAAAGTTCTCGTCAAAGCTTGCAAGAACGTCATCGTCGGAAACGGCAGCTCCCTCTGATACGGGCTTATCGGCAGCAGAAACCGCCTCGGCGGGCTTGCTCTTCTTGGGAGCGGCAGCCTTGAGCTCGTCCTTTCTTGCAAGTATCTGCTCCTCTATCTCCTTCATGAGATTTTCATCGTTCTGGAGCAGCTCCTTTACGTTATCACGTCCCTGTCCCAGCTTCTGATCCTTGTAGCTGAACCAAGAACCGCCCTTCTTGATGATATCAAGATCTACAGCAAGGTCGAGGACCTCTCCTGTACGGGATATGCCGCTGCCGTACATAAGGTCGAATTCGCACTCCTTGAAAGGAGGAGCTACCTTGTTCTTGACTATCTTGCAGCGTGTGCAGGCTCCGATAACATCCGTGCCAGACTTGATGACCTCGCCCTTTCTTACCTCTATACGTACCGAGGAATAGAACTTAAGTGCGCGTCCGCCTGGGGTAGTCTCGGGGTTTCCGTACATAACGCCTATCTTTTCGCGTATCTGATTGATGAATATGGCAACGCAGTTGGACTTGGATATAGCTGCTGTGAGCTTTCTCATAGCCTGAGACATAAGTCTTGCAAGCTGACCTACGTGGAGGTCGCCCATCTCACCGTCAATTTCAGCCCGTGTGGTCATAGCGGCAATGGAGTCAAGTACGATAACGTCGATAGCGCCCGAGCGGATAAGAGCCTCTGCTATTTCGAGAGCCTGTTCACCGCTGTCAGGCTGGGAAACGAGGAGATTATCGATGTTTACTCCGAGAGCCTGAGCGTATACAGGGTCGAGAGCATGCTCAACGTCGATGAATGCTGCTTCTCCGCCTGCCTTCTGAGCCTGAGCTACTATAGACAGCGCAACTGTGGTCTTACCCGAGCTCTCGGGACCGTATATCTCAACGATACGTCCTCTCGGAACGCCGCCGATACCCAGCGCCATATCGAGGGTCATGGAGCCTGTGGGGATAGCGTCAACATTAAGGGTCTTGGTCTGACCGAGACGCATAACAGCGCCTGCGCCGTACTTCTTTTCTATCTGCTTGAGAGCTCCGTCGAGAGCGGCTTTCTTGTCCTCCACAGCGGTAACTCTTACGACTGTTGGCTTTTTAGCAAGTTCCTTTTTTGCCATTGGTATTTCCTCCATATTTATATTATATTGTATAAAGCTTTAACCATGCTGAAAACTTATGAATTTTTTCACTTTTTTCGGCGCTGCCGTTTTTAATGCATCTGCGCCGGTGCGAGGCTTATATGCTCAAATCCGACATAGTCCTCCCTCGCTTCGATCATAAGATATGAAGCTCTTTCCAGCCCTGAAGCCGAAACGGAAACTACTTTTCCCTTCACAAAATCCTGATGACAGTGACCTACCACCGCAAGATCGTACCGCTTTACGTAACCGCTTTCGCAAGCCCTGTCGAACGTTCCGTCCTTTAAGCTTGACAGCGGTAAAAACGGGTACGGCTTTTCGATATCGAGGAACAGGAAATGTGAAAAATGCAGTTTGTGCCCGTTGCTCTCAATTTCATAGAACAGCGGCATCTTCCTGATGAACTCCATCTGTTCGGCTGTAAGTCTTTTTCTCACACCGTCGTAATACTCCCTGAGATGTTCCACATCCGGGTCGACATCGACTCCGTGTTCCGCATAGAGCTCGCAGTTGCCCTTTAAACAGACTATATCGCTTGCTCTCAGCAGCTCGAGACATTCAAATTCCTCGTTTCCGCGCTGAAAAATGTCCCCTAAAAACACTGTCAGGTCCGCGTTCTTTTCCCTTATCTGTCCGAGAACTGCTTTCAATGCTTCAAGATTTCCGTGAACATCTGAAAAAACTGCGATCTTCATAGCTGACCCTTTCTTTTTCATAATCTGCATTATCGAAATGGCTAACTGCTTAAAGTTTTACAGCCGCAGCAGTCCTTATGATACCGCCGCCGTCGCGTTTCAGCTCCACATCGCAGAAGCCGTTGCTTTCAAGTATCGTCTTTACAGCGTCATGCTGTCCGAGACCGAACTCGTAGGCAATAAAACCGCCTGACTTTATAGAATTTTGCCAAAGCTCAGTAACGGCTCTGTAGAAGTCGAGACCGTCCTCGCCGCCGAAAAGTGCGGATTCAGGCTCGTACCTGACCTCCGTCATAAGCTCGCTCATGTCCTGTGCAGTAAGATAAGGGGGATTGCTGACAAGTATATCAAGGTCTGCGATCTGCTGTGCAGTTTCCTTTTTCAGCACATCGCCGCTTATCACCTTTATATCGCCGCAGCCGTTGAGCTCCGTGTTCTGTCTAAGGTAGAAAAGCGCCTTTTCCGAAAGTTCCACGGCGTACACCTCAGCCCCCGGCAGCTCCTTTTTAAGAGCCACGGCTATACAGCCGCTGCCGCTGCAAAGGTCGGCTATTCTCGGCGAATCGAGACCGTTCCTGCGGCAGATGTCCAGAACCTGCTCCACAAGGGTCTCCGTATCTGGGCGCGGTATCAGCACACCCTCGCCTATTCTGAAATTACAGCCCCAGAACTCCCACTGTCCCAGCAGATACTGCAAAGGATAGCCCTCGGAGCGGCGCTTTGCAAGGGAGAGGATCTCCGCCGCCTTTTCCTCGGGAACCGGCTCCTTCGGGGCGAACATTGGTAACTTCTCCTCAAGCAGGTCCTGAAATATACATGTGGTGTCGAAGTCTGCGGACTCCTCGTCAAGCAGGGCTATAAGCTCCCTGCACCGAGCAAAAAGCTCGCCTCGGCTCACCACTTGTCGTCCTCCTTGTCCTTGGGGATACAGGGTGTCATAGCCGCTATGGCTATCTCTATCATGCTGTCGTCGGGCTCGCGTGTGGTTATACGCTGCATGGCAAGTCCCGGAGCAGAAAGTATGCGTGTGAAAAGGTTGTCGTTATTTCCCGCAAGGCGTATGCACTCGTAGGATATTCCCACAACAAGGGGAAGGAGCACCAGTGAAGCCACGATACGCTGCCATGTTACAGTAAAGGGAACAAAGCACATAACGAATATGCTGACTATGAGAACTATGAATATGAAGCTTGTGCCGCAGCGCTTATGGAAACGGGTCTGCCTGCGGACATTCTCTATTGTAAGCGGGAGCTCCGCTTCATGGCAGGCGATCGTCTTATGCTCTGCGCCGTGGTACATAAACTGTCTCCGGATATCCTTCATAAAGCTCGTAAGGTACATATATGCAACGAAAAGCGCTATCTTAACAACGCCCTCAAGAAGCGAGCGCAGGAAACGGTTCTCCTTGACGGAGGGCATAAGTCCCACTATCCATTTCGGCAGCATCACGAAAAGTCCTATCGCCATGACTACGCCGAAAAGTATACCCAGATACATGAATATATCGTAGCCTGAGCTCTCCTTTTTCTTCCCGCTCCCCCCAGTCTCACTGCTGTCGGCAGCTGTAACCGCACTGCCCTCGGCAGCAGCCTCTGATGCGGGTTTTTCGTCCTTTTTCTTGTCCTTTTCGTCTTCCGCGTCGTCAACTATCTGCTTGTCGGCAGACTTCATCATGTACTTGTAACCCTTGACCAGGGATACGACAAAGCCCGTACAGCCCCTCACAAGAGGCACCTTTCTGTACCACGGAGCGTTCTTTCCGTTGTTTTCCTCCCATGTTTCAAGGTCTATGGTGCCGTCGGGAAGTCTGCATGCCATTGCACCCGTGTCAGGTCCCAGCATCATTATGCCCTCGATAAGAGCCTGTCCGCCTATCTTTGACTTGAATTTTTCCTGTGTATTATTGCTATTTCCCATGTTTTCACCTGATTTTAGTATGTTTTTTCCTTATGCCTTTACGGCGGGCAGAGTTATAACGACTGTAGTGCCCTTGCCCTCGCCCTCGCTTGTGATATCCATAGAGCCGCCGTGCATGCTTATTATCTCGTCTGCAACGGCAAGTCCGATACCCGAGCCGCGGCGTGTGTGATTAGCCTTGTAGAACTTGGTCTTGACCTTTGCAAGGTCTGATTTTTTGATACCGCAGCCCGTATCCGTCACCATTACGATAACGTTTCCGCTGCTCTCGTAAGCCATTATGGTAACAGTGTCCCCTGCCGAGGAGTACTTTATGGCATTGTCGATAACATTTATGAAGACCTGACGTATACGGTTCTTGTCTCCGTAAACGAAGGGCAGCATCTCGGGGTCGTTGTAGATTATCTCCTTGTCCTCGCGCCTTGCCTTGTCGCTGTAGATGAGAACTGCGTCCCCGAGCTCGGCAAGTATGTCCATATTGGCATTCTGCAATGTGAAATGGCCGCTCTGCATACGCGAGAAGTCAAGGAGCTCCTCTACCATCTGGGAAAGACGCTCTGTCTCGTTGACAATAACGCCTACGCCCTTTTTCATGGTGTCGGGACTTCCTCCCCCGTCTATCATAAGCGTCTCAGCCCAGCCCTTTATAGCGGTAAGGGGAGTTCTCAGCTCATGTGATACCGAAGAGATGAACTCGTTCTTCATGGCCTCTGTGGCAGAAAGCTCGTCAGCCATGTTGTTTATGGCTGTACAGAGGTCGCCTATCTCGTCGTCACTGTCATTCTCGATACGTGTTGAGAAGTCGCCCATAGCGAATTTACGGGCGATACCGCTTATCTGCTGTATGGGCCTTACGATAGAGCCTGCAAAATACAGACCCGTTATTATTATGATAAGGATTATTACCACGCATACCACTGAAGCGGCAAGCGCGTAATTCTTTATGGTCTCGTCTATGGCCGTCAGAGAGGTGACCATTCTTACTGCGCTGTACTCGTTGCTCATGGAGTCTATTGGCACGGATACGGCAAGTATCTTCTCGCCGCCCCTGAGCTTGTAGACGTGGTCGCCCTCGCTCTTTTCGAGGGCCTCGTCATAGTCGGGCATGGGGTCGTCCGCGTCGGGAGAGAAGCCCGATGAGGTAAGCACGACTCTGCCCTTTGAGTTTATCGCCATGAGCTCTATCTTGTCCTTCTCGTTGAAGGTCTCAAGCATTTTTCGCATCTCTGCGGAAAAGTTCGACGAGCTGTCCTGAGAATGCATGCTCAGCACACTGGTTACAGCGTTTATCTTTGAGACGAGGTACTGCTTGGCGGAATTGTAGAAGTAATTCTGTATCGCATAGATTATAGCCATGTCGATGACCAGCAGCGCCAGCACAACAACGCCCAAGTTGTTGAATATCCATCTCTTTGTGATACTCTTTTTAGCCATTACTGAACATCATTCCATTTATATCCGTAGCCCCATATTGTTATGATATACTTGGGGTTTGAAGGCTCTTCCTCTATCTTCATGCGTATACGCCTGATATTAACGTCAACTATCTTGTCGTCGCCGTAGTAGCTCTCGCCCCATATATGATTGAGTATGCTTGCACGGTCAAGAGCAGTGTTCTTGTTGTTCATGAAAAACTCAAGTATCTGATACTCCACCTGTGTGAGCTCTATGGGCTCGCCGTCCTTGGTAACAGTGCGGCTCTTGAGGTTGAGCACAAAGGGACCGCTCTCGATAACGGACTGCTTCTCATTCTTAATGGAGCTCATGCATACACGCCTGTATATAGCGTCCACACGGGCAGTGAGCTCCGATGGAGAAAAGGGCTTTGTGATGTAGTCGTCTGCGCCTATCATAAGTCCGCTGACCTTATCCATCTCCTGAGTCCTTGCTGTCAGCATGATTATTCCTATAGTAGAGCTTTTTTCGCGTATCTTCTTGCATACCGTGAAGCCGTCTATTCCCGGCATCATTATATCGAGAAGAACTACATCGAATTTTCCGTGCTCGGCCTCAAAGGTCCTGAGTGCGTCCTCGCCGCAGTTCACATCGACTACGTCGTAGCCTGCACGCTTCAGGTTTATGACCACGAATTCTCGGATAGTGTCCTCGTCCTCGCATATAAGTATACGTTTCATAAGTTTTTCACTCCTTTGTTATGGGTTGGCTGACGCTATGCGTCAGTCTCTGTATCTGAATCCAAGTGCCAGCTCGCCTGCGGTGATCCCAAGACCGTCGCTGCCCGAGCGGCTCCCCGCGGGGATAAGCGCAAGGTAGGACGATTCGCCCTTGGTGTGCATGAGCATATATCCGCCGGATATCCTGTCCTCCCGTGAGGGGGCGTCCTCGGCACAGAATATCCTCAGCAGCTCTCTGCCGCTGCCTGTATTATCGCTGGTACAGAATACTATCTCGTCATTTACGGTATCAAGCCTCAGCGTCACCTTTCCCGCCCACCTTTCGGGGAATATGAATATATAGCCGTCATTGAGGCTGTAATATGAGGTATACCGTCTTTTCAGCTCCATATTCTCATCGAGCTTCATCCACTCTGTAAGCTTCTGCTGCTCGCCCTCGGCTGCTGTCTCGTAGCCCGGAGCCACTACCTGTACTGGTATCTCGAGACTTCCGTCGCCGTCAACGTCAAAGGAACTGCATCCTGCGGGCCTCAGGGGAGCCTCCTCCCCCTCCTCTGCGGGAGCGTCAAAGACCTTTGCAAGGGCGTTGCCCTCCATGTAAAGCACAGCCGACTGTATGGAGCCCGTTCCCGAAACAGCGTCAAGGTACATTCCTGTTCTGCCGTTGGGGAGCTTTCCGTAGCTCACGTCGAAGTCGCTGACGTTGTCGCCCAGTTCAAGGGGCTCGCTTATAAGCTCGCCGCTATCATCAAGCTTCGGCAGACGTCGGTACATACCGTTCTCGTCCAGCTTATACGCCTCCGCAAGCGCGGGAGCGCCGTTTGAAGCCTTTGTAAGTCTCAGAAACTCGTACTCGTTGTCCATATCGAGGTCCTTTACGTCGATAAAGGAGTAGGGCTCGGAGAAATTCGCCTCCGTCAGCTTGCCTCCCGAGTAGTTGTATATTGAAACATTCTTCTCGGAACGGTTGAGTATGCTCGTTCCGACAATAAGGTTTATCCTTTTGTTCGAGCCCAGCCTGGAGATAATTACCTCCTCGATCTCGCTGCCTGCCGTAGCCTTGTCGCGTACCGAACACCACTTGCCGTCCTTTTTGTCGAGGATATTCATTCGCAGGGGATTCTCGTCCGCAGCATGGTTGTTTCTCTCGTAGAAAACAAGCGCCTCATCTCCGCCGTCGCCGTCGATATCCTCGATTATGAATGCGGAAAGGTACTTTCCCGACTTGGGATACTTAAGGCTTATGGAAGTTCCCTCAGCCTTGGTCAGGGCATTGTATATGTCCTCCTGCTCTGCGCCCAGCTTCGGGGGAGCCATGAGAGTATCTATACTGGCGCCAAAGGTACAGCCCGTAAGTGCAGCCCCCGTAACGAGGGCTGTGATGATCGCAGAAATTTTCTTCATATATCAAACTTTTATTCGCGTTCCGAAAGCTTTATGTATTCCTTTTCCTTTGCTATAGCCTTGTATGCGGGACGGATTATCCTGCCTCCCGTGAGTATCTCCTCCATGCGGTGAGCAGCCCAGCCTGCCATACGGGCTATCGCGAACAGAGGTGTGAACAGCTCATCGGGGATACCGAGCATTCTGTAGACAAGTCCTGAATACATATCCACATTTGCGCACATTACCTTTGAATTGCCCTTCATTTCCCTGAACACCTCGGGAGTAAGGCGCTCTATTGTCTCAAGAAGGCGGAATTCAGCCTCAATGTCCTTGCCCCTGGCAAGCTCGAAGGCTTTCTTTTTCAGTATAACCGCACGCGGGTCGGAGATAGTGTATACAGCATGGCCCATACCGTAGATAAGACCCGAATGGTCGTTGGTCTCCTTGAGTATGGTCTTGCGCATATAGTCTGCGACCTCGCCCTCGTCCTCCCAGTTCCTGATGTTCGCCTTGAAGTTGTCGAGCATATTTATCACCTGGAGGTTGGCACCGCCGTGACGGGGGCCCTTGAGGGAGCATATAGCCGATGAATATGCGGAATACGGATCTGTTCCCGAGGAGGTAAGCACACGGCACGTAAATGTGGAGTTGTTTCCTCCGCCGTGTTCAGCCTGTAACATCAGGAGACGGTCAAGCATCTGAGCCTCCTCCTTGGTGTACTTCCTGTCGGGACGGAGCAGCGAAAGTATACACTGCGCCGTGTTTTCCTCGTAATTTATGGGATGCATTATCATGCTCTGATTGTCGAATACCCTGCGCTTTACCTGATAGGCGTTAGCCATGATAACAGGCATTTTTGCAATAAGGCTCACTGCAGTGCGCATTTCGTTTTCAAGTCCCTTGTTCTCGCACTCGTCGTCGTATGAATACAGAGCCAGCACCGAACGCGCAAGCTTGTTCATGATATTCTTCGACGGAGCCTTGAGTATCATATCCTCTACGAAGCCGTTGGGCAGGTCTCTCTTTACGGAGATATAGGAGCTGAATGTCTTGAGCTCCTTCTCGTTGGGCAGATGACCGAAGAGGAGCAGAAAGGCTGTTTCCTCATAGCCGAAGCGGTCGTCCTTTTCTACATTCTCAACAAGGTCATTCACGTTGTAGCCTCTGTATATGAGCTGACCGGGGATAGGCTCCCTTTCGCCCTCATTCATAACGTATCCGTGTACGTTGCATATATTTGTGATTCCTGCCATTACGCCTGTGCCGTCGCTGTTGCGGAGACCTCTCTTGACATGATATTTCTCGTAAAGATTCGGATCTATAACGGTATTTTCAGCAAGCTTGCTGCATAAATCTGTAATATTGGCGCCTGAAATGAATGATGGCATCCTGATCACTCTCCTAAAACATATTCATTATTAATTATACACCATTTATTTTTTAATGTCAAACATTATTTCTTATTCATGGCCAGGAACCAGGTTCCGGGCCGTTGAAATCCAAAATGCAAGGAGGAGGAATATGAAAAAATATGTCCCGGCAGCTCTGCTGCTCGTTATTTCGGTCATGGTGATACCCGCTGTACCTGCCTTTATATCAGGAAAATCGGACAAGACCGTACAGGAGGTCCCACAGCCGACGGAGTTCATTTTTGATGAGGAACCTTCCGCGGAAAAGCAAGTCTTTTCCGCAGAGCCCTACAAGGTACTCGATACCGTCAGCGGAAAGGTGCTGGAGGTGCCTGTCCGCGACTACGTCATAGGAGCGGTCTGTGCCGAAATGCCTGCAAATTTCGGCACAGAAGCCCTGAAAGCCCAGGCTGTGGCCGCCCACACCTACGCCGAGCGCCGGCGCCTCAGTGCAAGGAGCTCCCCGTCGGAAGAGCTTAAAGGTGCGGACTTCTCCAACGATACCTCCAAATATCAGGGGTATTTCACGAAGGAACGCGCAAAGGAATGCTTCGGGGAGCGCTTTGAGGAGAACTATTCCAGGATATCGGCGGCTGTGGACGATGTACTGCCCTACATAATCACCTATGAGAATGCACCTATCATTGCTGCTTTCCACTCAATGTCGGGAGGCTTTACGGAAAGCGCTGAAAACGTATGGGGAGCTCCCGTGGACTATCTTGTGGAGGTGGACAGCCGCTCGGACCTGACTGCCCCGCATTTCCGCGAAAAAGCCGTTTTCACGCGGGAGGAGCTCAGAACTGCCCTCGAAACGGCTTTCCCTGATATCAAACTGGGTGAGGATATGAAAGAATGGCTGAAAGTTCTGACCATTTCCGACTCGGGGACCGTACTCACCGCCGCGGCCGGTGATATGACCGTTTCAGGCGGAGATATTCGGGAGGCTCTCGGACTTCGCTCCGCCTCCTTTGAAGTGAGCATATTCGGTGATGAAGCCGATATCATCACCAGGGGCTTCGGCCACGGGGTGGGCATGAGTCAGTACGGAGCAAACGCCATGGCTGCCGAGGGGAAGAGCTGGAGAGAGATACTCAGTCACTATTACCCTAACTGCGTCATATGCGAAGGGTGATCCTTTTTGTGCAAACCGCAATAATTGGTTTGCATTTTTTGCCTAATATGTCAATTGATATTGACAGAACTCTCACGATTTGCTATAATAACTTTGTGTCGTTATTTACGGCACAGTAAAAGAAATACAAACAAATCAGAAGGAGACATATTCCGTCTCGGCAACGGATAAGGACTATGAATAAAAATAAAGACCTGTATAAAAGATTTGTTACCTTTATTTCGGGAGTTCTGCTTCTTGCCATGATAACAGGGCTTTTTGCCTTTATATGGTACCGTAACTACAGTGAGCAGATAGTGCTCCCCTACTACAGACGAGGAAACTGGGTGCTCATCGCCATCTACAGCCTTATCGTATGGCTTTTCTTCAGGGCCTACGGCGGCCTGAAGCTTGGCTACCTCAAAAAGACCGATATGTTCTACGCTCAGATGATATCCATGCTCTGCGTGAACACGGTCTCCTACTTCCTGATAAGCCTTATCGGCAGACATTTCATGGCTGTTATGCCAATAGTAATCATGTCCTGCATCGATATGGGAATTCTCGCTCTCTGGACCCTGCTCGCAGGCAAGATGTACTTCATGATATATCCGCCCCGCAAGCTGGTCATCATCTACGGAAGCCACCGCGCCGCTTCACTGGTGCTGAAAATGAGCCAGCGCGTGGACAAGTACATGATATGCGAGTCTATCAGCATCAGCGAGCCTCCCGAAAAGGTAAAGGAGCTCATAATGAAGTACGAGGGCGCTATAGTCTGCGATATACCCGCAGAGCAGCGCAACGATTACCTCAAATTCTGCTTCGCTCACTCAAAGCGTGCGTATATCGCACCTAAAATTTCAGATATTATAATAAGAGGTGCAGACGACATACGCCTCTTCGATACGCCTCTCATGCTATGCCGCAACTACGGCCTCGACTTTGAGCAGCAGCTGATAAAGCGTACCTTCGATATAATTTTCTCACTTATCGCCCTGATTCCTGCGGCACCATTCATGCTCATCGCCGCACTGGCAGTAAAGCTCTACGACAGAGGCCCGGTGTTCTACAAGCAGAAGCGCCTTACCCTCAACGGAAAGGAATTCTACGTGTACAAGTTCCGCAGCATGATAGTTGACGCGGAAAAGGACGGCAAGCCCCGCCTCGCAACAGAGGAGGACGACCGTATCACTCCTGTCGGAAAGATACTCAGGAAATTCCGTGTGGACGAGTTCCCGCAGCTCCTCAATATCCTGAAAGGCGATATGTCCGTAGTCGGCCCACGCCCCGAGCGTCCAGAGCTCACGGAGGAGTATGAAAAGGAAATGCCCGAATTCGGGTTCCGTCTTAAGGTCAAGGCAGGACTTACCGGCTATGCGCAGGTGACGGGAGCCTATGATACGACCCCCTATGACAAGCTGAAAATGGATCTTATGTATATTGAGAATTACTCAATACGTCTCGATCTTCAGATAATATTAATGACATTGAAAACAATGTTCTTCCCGCCGAAAAACAATGCGGAGACCGCAGAAGCACTTATCATGCCGAAGAACATTAAAAGAAAGGAAAATACCAAATGAAAATCACCGCAGTTATCATGGCAGGCGGCAGAGGTGAACGTTTCTGGCCCAAAAGCAGAAATGACAATCCAAAGCAGTTCCTCTCCCTCACCAAGGACGGCGAGACCATGATACAAAAGACAGTAAACCGTCTCCGTCCCTTAGTTGCTCCCGAGGACGTATATATCGTTACCAACGCAGCATATAAGGAGCTCGTTTTCGACCAGCTTCCCAGCATTCCAAAGGGGAATGTGCTCCTTGAACCCTGCGCAAGAAATACAGCTCCCTGTATCGCTTTTGCAGCTTCCGTGATAAACAGGAAATACGAGGACGCTATAATGCTCGTTCTTCCATCGGATCATCTTATCGGCTATGAGGATATCTATATCAATACCCTCAAAAAGGCTATAAAGGCTGCCGAGAGCGGCAAGCGCCTCGTTACCATAGGCATTACTCCCGAGTACCCCGAAACAGGCTACGGCTATATAAATTTCGGACAGGCAAAGGAGGACGTTTACGCAGTTGAACGCTTCGTTGAAAAGCCAGACCTCCCTACCGCAAAGGAATACCTTGCTTCGGGCAAGTACCTCTGGAACAGCGGCATGTTCGTATGGAAGATATCCTCCGTTATGCTCAACATCAAGACTTTCATGCCCGATATATATGAGGGAGCTGTCCGCATAGGACAGGCATTCGGCACTCCAGGATTCAACGAGGTCCTCGTAAAGGAGTTCACCGCTTTCAGGAGCGAGTCCATAGACTTCGGTATCATGGAAAAGGCAAAGCATATCTACACTATACCCGGCAGCTTCGGCTGGGACGACGTGGGAAGCTGGCTCGCTGTTGAACGCATCAATGAGACCGACGACGACAAGAACTTCATCGACGGCGACGTTGTAACAGTGGATACAAAGCGCACCACCATCTGCGGCGGCAAGCGCCTTATCGCTGCTATCGGCACAAGGGACATCATCATCGTGGATACCGACGATGTACTGCTCGTGTGCTCGAAGAACAACACTCAAGATGTTAAAAAGGTCATCGCGCAGCTCAAGGAACAGAACAGAACAGAGTTCGTCTGAGCTGCCAAAATAATTGTTATAAAAAGGAGTAAATCACAATGAAAAACGCACTTATTACAGGAATCACAGGTCAGGACGGCTCATATCTCGCTGAGCTCCTGCTCGAAAAGGGATACAACGTTTACGGTATATGGAGAAGAAAGGCTACTGCAGACTACGGCAACATCGCTCACCTCAAGGACAAGGTTACTCTTATCTACGCTGATATGACAGACCCTATCTCCCTTATCTCCGCTATGAAGATATCGCAGGCTGACGAGGTATACAACCTTGCCGCCCAGTCCTTCGTTGCTACGAGCTGGGACACTCCACTCGGAACAGCTGACATCGACGCTGTCGGCGTTACAAATATGCTGGAGGCTATCCGCACAGTAAAGCCGGAGGCACGCTTCTATCAGGCTTCAACATCCGAGATGTTCGGACTTGTACAGGAGATACCCCAGAAGGAGACAACTCCCTTCTATCCGAGAAGCCCGTACGGAGTTGCAAAGCTCTACGGTCACTGGATTACAAAGAACTACCGCGAGAGCTACAACCTCTTTGCATGCTCGGGCATACTCTTCAACCATGAGTCGGAGCGCCGCGGAATCGAGTTCGTTACACGTAAGATAACAGACGCTGTTGCACGTATCAAGCTGGGCGTACAGGAGTACGTTGAGCTCGGAAACATGGATTCAAAGCGCGACTGGGGCCACTCGAAAGACTACGTCAAGGCTATGTGGCTCATGCTCCAGCAGGACAAGCCCGACGACTACGTAATCGCTACAAACGAGACAAGAACAGTCCGCGAGTTCGTTGAGACTGCTTTCAGACACGTAGGCATCGAGGTTGAGTGGAAGGGCTCAGGTGTTGACGAGATCGGTATCAACAAGGCAAACGGCAAGACAATCGTTAAGGTAAACAAGAAGTTCTTCCGTCCCGCAGAGGTCGATATCCTCCTCGGAGACCCCTCAAAGGCTGAAAAGGCTCTCGGCTGGAAGCGCGAGATAGACTTCTCTCAGCTCGTTGAGCGCATGGTAAAGAACGACCTCGCTCTCGTTGAAAAGGAAATAAAGGTAAAGGAAGTTATCGGCTGATAGAAAAGCCTATACAGGGGGGAATAATTATGGGCTTTGAAGTACTCAGAAGCAGAAAAGGCGGATATGTAAAGGCAGACGTTATCATGAAGCTGGATGCCCTCAACGAGGTGATATACGGCCTGGAAAACGGCATGCCGCGTGAACAGGCTCTTTCGGAGCTGAAAAAAGCAGAACAGACAGAAATGCGCAGGGAAAAGGGCGGCTTCTTCGGTGCTGCCGGCTTTGACGTCGATGATACCGACGCTTATATCGCAGATCTTATTGCAAAAATAAAAGATCTTGCGCGCTAAAAGAACATCAAAGGTGGAGAAGTTGATTTGAAGATAACATTCGACGCAGTACCTATTTGCAGCGATAAAATGACGGGCATAGGCTGGTGCGAGCTGGGACAGACCCGCGCTCTCGCCGAGCTTTACCCCGAAAATTCCTACGAATACAGCTTTTTCACAAGCGGCGACAAGGAACGTGTAAAACGTGTAAAACAGCTTGCAGGCAAAAGCATAAAGCTCAACACTTCAGACTTTTCGGGCTTTGCCTACCGCGCCGCGAGTACGTTCCTGCCCATTCCCTATTCTCTGTTTTTCGGAAGGAAAACAGAGCTCACCCATTTCTTCAATTATATAGTACCGCCGTTTGTACACGGCAAAAAGGTCGTGACCGTTCACGACATGGTTTACAAGACCTTTCCCGAGACAGTCCGCGGAAGAACGAAGAATATGCTCGATATGGGTCTTAAACGCTCCATGAAGCGCGCCGACCTTATAGTTACGGATTCGGAATTCTCAAAAAAAGAGATAATAAAGTATTTTCCGCAGCATGAAAGCAAGATCCGCGTCGTTCCCTGCGGTGTCGATGCGGAGCGCTTTCACCCCTGCACAGAGCCCGAAAGGATACCCGAAGTGAAAAAGTCGCTGGAAATAAGCGGCGATTACTTTCTCTATGTGGGCACCATCGAGCCCCGCAAGAACCTTGAACGCCTTATCACTGCCTATACAGCCTTTGTGAAAAAGGTGGGCGTAAATTCGCCGAAGCTTGTTCTTGCAGGCGGCAAGGGCTGGCTGGATCAGGGCATATTCAGCCGCGTTGAAAAGCTCGGCATGACAGAACACATCATCTTTACAAAATACGTACCGTCCGAGGATATGAACCCGCTGATGTGCGGCGCTCTTGCATTCGTGTTCCCGTCGCTGTACGAGGGCTTCGGCATGCCGCCCCTTGAGGCTATGGCTTGCGGAGTGCCCGTACTTTCTTCGGGGGAGGCTTCTCTCCCCGAGGTTACAGGCGACTGTGCCGTGATATGCGACGCCTACGATCCGGAAAGCATTGCCGAGGGCATGTACAGGCTCTACAGCAGCGAGGAGCTGCGCAGAGAGCTGAGCCTTAAGGGCTTGCAGCGTGCAAAGGGCTTTACGTGGCAGCGCTCGGCGGAAATGCTCATGGACGTGTACAGGGAGCTTGTAAAATGAAGAAAAAACTCAATATACTTGAAGTCAACAAAGCCTATTTCCCGCACATAGGCGGTATCGAGACCCTTATCAGGCAGTATTCCGAGGAGCTCGGAAAGCTTGACGGCGTAAGAGTGAAGACTCTTGTCTGCCGCGACGGCAAGGGCGGTACCATACGCGAAAAAATGTGCGGAGTAGACCTTGTGCGTTCGGGAAGTCTCGGAACATATTTCTCATGTCCCCTGTCCTTCTCGTTTTTTCACTATTTCAGACAAATGGCTAAAAAAGCCGACGTTGTGCATATACACGTGCCATTTCCGCTTGCGGACGCTGCTCTCATGCTGTCCGGCTTCAGGGGAAAGGTTGTAGTGTCGTGGCACAGCGACATTGTAAAGCAGCAAAAGCTCATGCTTTTCTACAAGCCTTTCATGCGCTATCTGCTGAAAAGGGCAGACGTGATACTCACAGCTACGGAGGGACACGTGAAGTATTCGCCGTATCTTCCCGAATTCAGGAAGAAATGCAGACTTCTCCCCTACGGCATAATCCCTGAGGAGTACCTCTCTGTCAGGAGGAGACCGTTCCTTACCGAAAAAGCCAATGATAAGAACTGTATAAAGGTATTTTTCACAGGCAGGCTGGTGTACTACAAGGGCGCGGACATTCTTCTGAAAGCCTTTGAAAAGGTGAATGGCTGCGAGCTGTTCATCGCCGGCAGAGGCGAGCTCGCCGACCGGCTGAAAGGTTACTGCTCGGCGCATAATATAGCGGATAAGGTGCATTTTCTCGGTTTTCTCCCCGATGAGGAACTGAGACAGGCTTACGCCGACTGCGATATCTTCGTGCTGCCGTCTGTGGCTACGAGCGAGGCCTTCGGCATAGTTCAGCTTGAGGCTATGGTCTACGGAAAGCCCGTTATCAACACTGCGCTGAAATCGGGAGTCCCATACGTCAGCATAAACGGCAAAACAGGCATAACAGTGCCGCCTTCGGATCCGAATGCGCTTGCAGAAGCCATAAACACCCTTGCAGGCAACAGGGAGCTCCGTGAAAAATACGGAAAAGCTGCTGCTGAAAGAGTAAAAACCTGCTTCAACGAAAAAGTAATACTCAACAGATTATACGATATACTGAAATAATACTGTCAAATATGGAGGGCAGACACTTGAAAGCATTGATAATTGGTGCGGCAGGCTTCGTAGGAGGCTATCTCATACGCGAGCTCAGCTCCGCAGGCTGGGAGGTTCACGCAACTTGTCTGCCGAATGAGGAAATAACCGGAGATTGCAGCGTACACAGACTTGATATCCTGAAAAAGGACGATATATCGCAGATACTCGCTGAGACAGTTCCCGATGTGGTGTACCACCTTGCCGCTCAGAGCTCGGTGTCCGTTTCGTGGAAAAAGCCGCAGCTCACGGCAGAAATAAACATCATCGGCACAATAAACGTCCTCGAAGCCCTGCGTGAAGCCGACAAAAAGGACACAAGAGTGCTTCTCATAGGCTCGGGTGAGGAATACGGCTATATCCGCGAGGGCGCCTGTCCCCTTTCCGAATCGGAGCCCCTTAACCCCGGCAATATCTACGCCGCAACCAAGGCATGTCAGGGAATGATAGGCGAGATCTACGCCCGTGCCTATAAAATGGACATAGTTATGGTACGCGCCTTCAACCACTCAGGTCCCCGCCAGAGCAATATATTCGTCATCTCTGACTTCTGCAAGCAGATAGCGGAAATCGAGAAAGGCATACACGAACCCGTTATGAGCGTGGGAAATCTCACTGCAAAGCGTGATTTCACCGACGTCCGCGATGTTGTAAGAGCCTACAGGCTCCTCGGTGAAAAAGGGAAAAGCGGCTCAGTTTACAATATCGGCAGAGGAAAGGCTGTTTCGGTGCAGTTCATACTGGATACTGCCCTCTCCATGTCAAAAGCAGCCATAGAGGTAAAGCAGGACCCAGGCCGCATGAGAGCCTCGGATATACCGCTGATAGAGCCCGATGTTTCGCGTATTTATCAGGATACGGGCTGGAGAGCCGAGATAAGCATGGAGCAGACCATTGAGGATACGCTGGATTACTGGCGCGGAAACCTCAGGGCTTAAGGCCTTTCCCCCCGGAACAACGGCTGAAATAAGTCCGAAAGATAAGGAGTGAACAAAATGTCTGATATGAAGCTGACTAAAGATAAAATGCTTACTTTTACCGGACATGAAAAGATCAGTACCCTGAAAGCAGGCGAAAAGCTCACGGAGTTCGGCGACAGGCAGAATAACGCCAACGAGCTCCTCGCCGCAAATATAAACGATCTCATCAAGAGGGTGTGCGCCCTTGAGGATCAGCAGCTCAGGACTGCCGATGTGATACGCCGCATTGCCGACGAGCTGAACGCATTCAAAAAGGAGCTCGACCGCGTAAGACTCACGGAAAAACTCAACTCAGGCGCAATAGAACGCCTCGACCGCGCTATAAAGCTGTCCGAGGGCGACGGAAAATAATTTTATTATTCTAATGTGATTTTTTTCTCAAAGTCTTGACAATATACAATTTTTGTTATATTATATATAAGTGGACATGATATTCCCGCAGCTTGAAAAAGTCCGACGGACGCATATCTGTACATCATCAAGACTCAATCAACGGAGATTTGTGTAATTGCAGTCTCCGTTTTATTATTTTGGCGCAGTGCCATACCGAAAGAAGGTGTTTTCATGGCAGATGAGCTTATGAAAGAGCTCGATAATCATACCGCCTTTACGATACATTTATTCGGACTGGATATCCCCATTGCCGATTCATGCGCGGTAACATGGATCATTATGGCAGCCCTTGTGCTCCTGTCCATTATCCTTACACGAAAGCTCAAAAAGGTCCCAACGGGTTCGCAGTGCATACTTGAGAGTATTATGGACTGGCTGGACAATTTCTTTACGGATACCCTCGGCGAAAAGGGCAGGAAATACGTCCCCATACTGGAAACGTTCATCATCTACATAGGCGTGTCGAATATGATGGGTATATTCGGCTTCGTACCGCCCACCAAGGACATAAATGTGACTGCCGCTCTTGCGGGAATGGCTATCATACTCGTACAGGCGTCCTTCATCATCGAAAAGGGTCCAGTGAAATGGCTCAAAAGCTTCACGAATCCGCTGAATCTGCTGGATCTTCTCACAAGGCCGCTTTCGCTGTGCATGCGACTTTTCGGTAACGTTATCGGCGCATTCATAATCATCGAGCTTGTAAAGATACCGTTCAAGGTAGTTCTGGGCGTACCCGCAATAGGCGTCCCGGTTATCCTGAGTATCATATTTGATATACTTGACGGACTTCTACAGGCTTATGTATTCACCTTCCTCACCTCGCTGTATATGTCCGAGGCTATAGAGGAAGAAGAGGAAAAACCTGAGAAAAAAGCAAAAAAAGCTAAAAAAAGAGCTCAGCTCCACGGAGGTAAATAAATATGGGTATAATCGCATTAGGCGCTGCTGTTGCCGTTCTTACAGGCGCAGGCGCAGGCATAGGTATAGGCCTTGCAACAGCTAAGGCAACGGAATCCATCGCAAAGCAGCCTGAGGCAAAGAGCGATATCAGAACATCGCTCATCATCGGCTGCGCCCTTGCAGAGGCTACCGCCGTTTACGGCTTCGTTACGGCGCTTCTTATAATCATAATGCTCGGAAGCAAATGATCATCACTTACACGGAGGTATAAAATATGGGAATCATCGCATTAGGCGCTGCTGTTGCCGTTCTTACAGGTGCAGGCGCAGGCATAGGTATAGGTATAGCTACCGCAAAGGCAGCTGAATCCATCGCACGTCAGCCAGAGGCAAAGAGCGATATCAGGACATCGCTCATCATCGGCTGTGCCCTCGCAGAGGCTACCGCTGTTTACGGCTTCGTTACGGCGCTCCTTATAATCATAATGCTCGGAAGCAAGTGATCTGAAGCAAATACACACAAGGAGGACATAAAATGCTTGATTTTCAATTCTGGAGCATTTTCGAGGCAGTCGTAAACCTTGTAATACTGTTTATACTGCTCAGGATATTCCTTTTCAAGCCATTGAATAAAATGAAAGCCGATCGTACCCGTACTATACAGGATAACCTCGACTCCGCCGAAAAAGCCAAAGAGGAGGCCGAGGAGCTCCGTCAGCAGTATGAGGACTCTATCAGCGAAGCCAAGGAAAAGGCTAACCAGATAATCATGAAAGCCCATGAGAACGCAGAGTCCGAAAGAGCTGCAATAATAAAGAAGTCTCAGGAAGAGGCCGAAAAGATAGTTTCAGAGGCAGACAGGACCATAGAGAACGAGAGAAAGCGCGTTCTCCGTCAGGCTCAGTCCCAGATAGCAGATCTCGCTATCGAAGCCGCTTCAAAGATCATCGGCGAGAATGTTGACGACGAAAAGAACCGCCGTCTCGTTGATAAGTTCCTTTCCGAAGAGGAGGCAAAGAAATGAGAGATTCAGACAGAGAGCTGCTGAAAGAGCTTGTCCGTCTTGATATTTCTCAGGCAGACTGCTCCGAAACGCGGAAGGTACTGGAGACCTGTCCCGACCTTGCGGATACGCTTTCAAATCCTCTTGTCACACACGACGAGAAGAGAGCTGTTATAAGCAAGCTCTTCCCCGAGGATATGCAGAAATTCCTGTTCAATGCCGTTCGCAGCGGCGCTGTTGAACACATCGGGGAGATACTTGACGAATACGAGGATATACTCCTCGACAAGCAGGGCAGCATAAAGGCTGTGGTACGCTATGTTACGCCCCTTACCGAGGCTCAGCAGGCAGACCTCAGGCAGTTCATAATGGACAGATTCGTCAAGGAGGACGTGGATATAGAGTATAGGCACGACCCCGATATAATCGGCGGCTTTATACTCAACGCAGGCGACCTTGAATACGATAAGAGCTACCGCACGGGCCTCCGCCTTATGAAGGATACCCTCCAGACCAAGGCTGCGGAATATGTGGAGGCTCCAAAGGCTTCAAAGGGAAGCAGCAGCGATATCATATCCGTACTGAAAACCGAGGTCCGCGACTTCGACGTTAAGTCTGGCGCTACCGAAACAGGCTTCATAACACGTCTCGGCGACGGTATCGCAAGGGTTTACGGCATGAACTCCGTCATGTACGGCGAGCTTGTCGAGTTTGAAACGGGTATAAGAGGTATCGTTCAGAACCTTGAGGAAAAGTCGGTGGGAGTAGTTCTCCTCGGAGACGATCATGGCCTCACAGAGGGCTCATCAGTCATAAGAACAGGCAAAAGAGCAGGCATCGGCGTAAGCGACGAGCTCCTCGGACGTGTTGTTGACGCTCTCGGAGCGCCTATAGACGGCCTCGGACAGATAAAGCCCGAAGATTACTTCCCCATAGAGCGTGAGGCTCCCGGCGTTATCGAGCGAAAGCCCGTAAACGTGCCTCTGCAGACGGGTATACTCGCTATAGATTCAATGTTCCCTATCGGCAGAGGTCAGCGTGAGCTCATTATCGGCGACCGCCAGACAGGAAAGACCTCCATTGCCGTGGATACTATCATAAATCAGAAGGATCAGGACGTTATCTGTATCTATGTAGCCATAGGTCAGAAGTCCTCAACTGTCGCACAGATAGTAAATACACTCAAAAAGTACGGTGCTATGGATTACTCGGTAGTTGTATGCGCTTCTGCCAGCGATCCCTCGCCATTCCAGTATATAGCCCCCTATTCGGGTACGGCTATCGCAGAGTATTTCATGTCCAAGGGCAAGGACGTACTCATAGTATATGACGATCTTTCAAAGCACGCAGTTGCTTACAGAGCCATGTCACTTCTGCTCCACCGTCCTCCCGGACGAGAGGCTTACCCCGGAGACGTTTTCTATCTCCATTCGAGACTTCTCGAGCGTTCAAGCCGTCTTGACGACGAGCACGGCGGCGGCTCGCTCACGGCTCTCCCCATCATCGAGACCCTTGCAGGCGATATCTCGGCTTATATCCCTACCAATGTAATATCTATCACCGACGGTCAGATTTTCCTGGAGAGCGAGCTTTTCAACTCAGGTCTCCGTCCTGCGGTGAACTACGGACTTTCCGTATCCCGTGTAGGCGGCGCCGCTCAGACAAAGGCCATGAAGAAGGCTTCGGGAAACCTGCGTATCGACCTTGCACAGTTCAAGGAAATGGAGATATTCACACAGTTCTCCTCGGAGCTTGACCAATCCACAACGGACCTCCTGAACCACGGCCATATGCTTACGGAGCTGCTCAAACAGCCTCTGTACAACCCGCTCCCTCATTACGAGCAGGTCATACTCCTATATGCGGCACAGCATGACTTCTTCAGGGGAATACCGCTGAACGAGCTGAGAGAGTACCGCACAGACCTTATGAACTACATCAGAAGCTACGGTCAGGACATTATCTCCGAGATAGAGGAAAATAAGATCCTCACGGACGATCTTGCAGAGCGTATCGAAAGAATACTCACGGCTTTTGAAGAGTAAGGCGGTGAACTGCTATGCCCAATATGAGAGAGATCCGTGAAAGGATCGGAAGTATCCAGCAGATACTGAAAATAACCAACGCCATGTACCTCATGTCGTCTTCAAAGCTGAAAAAAGCAAGGACCTCCCTTGAGTGTACAGAGCCCTACTTCTACAAGCTCCAGTCCACTATCGAAAGCGTGCTGGAGCATACTCCGCATACCCGCCAGCTGTATTTCGACAGACGTGAGGATATTCCCGAGGATAAGCGAAAAAAGGGATATATCGTCATTACAGGCGACAAGGGACTGTGCGGAAGCTACAATCACAACATCCTGACATACACCGATCAGAAGCTCGAAGAGGCTGCCGATCTCGACAACTGCTACCTCTTTGTCATGGGACAGGTGGGAAGAATGTACTATCAGCGCCGTATCAACAGCGATAAAAAGGCTTCTGTGGACGGCGAGTTCCTGTATACCACCCAGAATCCCACCCTGTACAGAGCCCGCGAGATAGCAGAGCTGGTACTGGACAAGTTTGAAAAGCGTGAGCTTGACGAGGTATACCTTATCTATACGGACATGGTCAGCTCCAACGTTCAGGAGCCCAGAACTCTCCGTCTCCTCCCCTTTGAGCGGAGACACTTCGGAAAGGCTGCCGACGGCACTATGAAAAAGCTGCCCAAGGCTTCGTTCATGCCATCCCCCGAGGAGGTTATGAACTACCTCATACCACAGTACGCAAAGGGTATCATCTACGGAGCTATGGTTGAGGCCTTCTGCTGCGAGCAGCAGTCACGCATGACGGCTATGGACGCTGCCACCACAAGCGCAAAGGATATGATAAAGGATCTGTCACTCCGTTATAACCGCGCAAGACAGGCAGCTATCACTCAGGAAATAACCGAGGTCTGCGGAGGAGCGCAGTCTCTTGTTGAATGACTGTAGGGACGCACAATGCGCGTCCGCATAATTCATGTAAAATTATTCAGGGGCGGTCTGCCCTGCAAAACAGGTCATTTATGTATTTGTGCGGGACAACGTCCCGAAAACAGGCGCACACTTTGCGCCGCTACAAGTTCTCTTAAACAAAGGAGAAAGCAATGGAAAAAGGCAGGATAACACAGGTCATCGGACCTGTTATAGATGTCGAGTTCGGCGCGGGAAAGCTCCCTAT
>JAEEGL014706913.1_pt1 | contig 68519 bp, 58 predicted proteins | sample 9134231 | NCBI WGS metagenome assembly JAEEGL01 (sample SAMN16246548, study PRJNA631951) | gut metagenome | biome: gut microbiome; feature: rumen; material: fiber-attached | host: Bos | place: Iran: Karaj | collected 2018-10 | reverse complement strand
TTATATGCGTCGATCTTTCTGATATCACTGCTGAGAAATTCATAAAAAGCAGATATCTGCTGACTGTCTGATCTTGAAATTCCTCTTGCCTGAAGAAGATCGCCGTATATTCCCGAAGAACTCGGAATGGCAGCAAAATATACAGTACCGTCATAGTTTTCTGCGTATCTGCTGAAAATATCGGCGTTCAGAGAAGCTGGGGTTCTTTGTGAAACCTCGGCGTCAAGAAGTCTTTCGCCGCTTACATATATTCCGTTTACTATCTGCTCCGAAAGCTCTGCCTGCATTACGGTTTGTGCAGAAATCCACTTTTTTCTCCATGCAAAATGATCTGTGATATACGCTCCGAGCTGACTTACGTTCGAGCCGTCATATAATCCGCTTACCGAAAGCTTTGGCATTTCTGCAAGTTTTCGGTCTTCCGAAAATGAGATTCTCTCTTTTTTTGAGAATACGGTAAAGAAGAATAATACTGCTATGACCGAAAGTGTAAGAACAGCTGTTACCCTGGCAGTTGTTTTTTTTATCTTCTCCATAATATCAGCTCCTCACTTTTACAGCCTTAAAAGAAGCATGCCTGAACTTCCGCTGTATGATATCAGTGCAGTACAAACGACTAAAAGAATAACGATAATAACAGGTGAAGCAACAGTAACTGCGACCCTGATATTTCTTTTTTGAGATCTTGCCATCATATTTCTGAATAGATCTGTGGATGCATACATTGCAAGCAGCAGAAGGACTATATATGCCTTTATGAGATAAAAGGCCTGCGTATCAGCAATTTTACCGTTTCCGCCTATCATAACCAGGAAATATTTTACTGAATAAGCAAAACTGCTGCCCGAAAGGAAAACTGAGCACAGTATAACAATAAGAAATGTGTAAAACACTCCTGTGAATTCCATTATTTTCTTTTCCCTCAAGCGGGCTTCGATAATAATAAACGCTCCCATTAAAGCGCCACTAACTATGCCGTTCAGGTCAAATGTATACCAGAATCCGAAAACAGACCAGCCGCAGATAAATATAAGCTCTTTCATCCATTTTTTGGGGCAAACATTATAAAATGGCTTGGTAACATATCTTCTTAGCCACTGTACAATCTGAGAATGCCACCGCCCTGCGAAATACTTTATTCTTGAACTCAGCAACGGATAATTGAAACTCTGTGGAAGTCTTATTCCGAAGCAGTATGCTATGCCTGTTCCCATATCGGCTATACCGGAAAGAGTAAAATACAAACAGAAGATATATGCGGTAATACCGAGCCAAGCGGTAACAGCCGAAATATCCTCAAAATTAGAGCTCTGTACCGACCTGTACAGCATATAAAGATTATCGGCTACGATAACCTTTTTGGCAAGCCCTTTTACAAAAACTGTCATTCCTATTCCAATGCCTGAAAGACTTGATCTTCTCCCGTCAAGCAGTTTTGAAAAGTTGTCATATCTGAGAAGAGGTCCCATAAGCAGCTTCGGGAAAAACATAATATAACCGGTAAATCTGAAAAGGCTTATATTGGTTTTTAATCTGTTTTTATAGACATCTATAAGTGAGCCAATTGCAGAAAGTGTGAAAAAAGATATGCCGACGGGATAAAATTCTTCGGGAGCTCTTATAAGCCTGTGAAGCCATGAAAAATATTCCGTTCTGAAAGCAAACAACGCAAGAAGATCAAACAGAATTCCGAAAGACAGAGGAAAAGCTGCTACTTTTTCATTGCTGTGACACTTCCTTATAAACTGTATGCAGCAATAATTTACAACCGTGTACGCAAGAATAAAAATAAGAAAATAAAGACTAATCATTCCGCAGAATACAGCACTTAAGGCAAGAAGTACTGCTTCGCGTGCTTTTTTCGGCGCAAGATAATAAAGCAGCAATGATATCGGCAAAAAACCGTATATATACAGCAAACTGCTATATACCATCGTTTTCCTCCTTAATTCTTTCTATGATATGTGTGAGTTCAGTGCTGTCCATCATTGTACACAGCACTTCGATAAGAGCACCGGCGGAAAGCTTATGAGGGAGCCCCAGCTTAGACTGCAGAGCGGATCTGAGCTCACGGCTGTTCGGACCTCCGCTCAGCCCCAGCTCATAAAGAGTGAGCTTGGAGATATCTGACGATATTGTTTTCTCAGAAGCTGTAATTCCGGATTTTTCAAAAGCTTCGAGCAGGATTTTCGGATCTATGCCTTCAACTCCGAGCTTTCCCTCGGCGGATGGTTTGACCTTACGTTTTTCCTTGCCGAAAACATCAGGTATATATAGATTGATTATTCTTCCGCCGCCTACAGCGCCTTTTATATAGCCGCGTATTTTTCTGCCTGCTTCGTCCGAATCAGTCAGAATGATTATACCCGTCTTTTTGGCATAATATCGTATAAGCTCCAGCTTCTCCGTATCCTTGAATATACCAAATCCGTTAGTGATTATAATGACAGCATCAACTATAGAGGAAAGTTTGATCTTGTCGTATTTTCCCTCTACTATTATAGCTTCGTTGACCTTTATCATAGTTTCCTCCGCTAATTCTTCGTCATGAGCATTTTTGTAACAGTCTGCTCAAGGACTGTCTTTTCGTCACAACCGCTCGAATTGAGGAGCATATTTGCGTCACGAAGTATAGAAATACATTTTCTAAGTCTTTTTATACTCATTCTCGAACTGTCGCGGAAAGCATTTTTTACCTTGAAATCCAACGCATAGCCGAAATCCTCTTTAACATCGAAAATTTGTTTTCCGCTTTTTCTTGCACATGCAGCGCGGTACATATCAATAAACGAAGACGTTATAGTTGAAAGTACAACACTTCTGTTGTTTTTATCCTGCATCAGCTCGTCAAGAGCTTCATACGCAGAGCGCTTGTTGAAAGCTGCAACTGCGTCTGCAAGCTTGAAAAATGTAGTATCACTCTGTCTGTGTACAAGATTGTACAATACATCTTTGGTTATCTCGTTTTTGCCAACATATGCGCAAAGTTTGTCAATCTCGTTGCGGATAGTCAGCGTATCAGACTGGCACATATCAGCAAGCTCTCGGGCATTGTCAATAGAGATAAGACTGCCTCTTGCTGAAACACTCGCGGCAATATCCTTGGCAAGCTCATTTTCACTCTTAACCGGGCATTCTACAACTGTGCCGTTTTTTTCGATAAAGTCCGCAAGCTTCTTGTTTTTGTCCTTTATATAAGTCTTTCGTGTCTTGAAATCAGTCTTCAACGCTATCTCAAAGCCTGTTACATTAAAGATAACTACAGTCTGATCAGGTATCTCCCTGATAGTCTCAAGAAGCTTCTTGTTGATGTCCTCTGCCCTGAGTCCCGCCATATTTTCACGCGGTTTCTCGCAGTTGTAATCATTGATAAGAATACAATTATAATCCGACATCATGGGCATTATCTGAATCATATCATATAAATCGGAAAAATCAAGATATCTTCCCTCAAGCTTATTCAGAGCAAATTCCTCATTTTCTCCAACAGCTGCCTTGACGATAAGCTTTGTGGCTTTTTCCACATCAGGGACGTTTTGTCCGTAAATGTAGTATAACCTTTGTATATCGCCTTTATTAAGCATTGATTTCAATGTCTTCGTATCAAGTACCGGCATTACAGCCTCCTTATAGTATAGCTGCCTTTCTCTGACAGCACTATCTCAAAATTATTATAATCAGAAAGATAAATAGTATTTATGTCAGATTCGTTTTTCTTTGACTGCTTTCCGTAAACAACAGTAAGTTTATTATATGATTCGCTGTGCGAGTTATCTGACGTAAACGCAACATCTCCGTACTTTGAAGATATCAAGGCATTGTCTTTTGTACATTTTATATTATAATCAGGCTCATATACAGTGAAGTCGTCATCATAATACGAAATCTCCTCACCAATGACAGATACTTCCGTGCTTCCTGCGGCAATGTATCTGTTGACTGCGGTATATTCCAATTGATTATAATAGCCTGAATACTCAGAATGAACTCTTTTTGTAAGTATCAATGCGTTTACCCTGTCGATTGCATTTACGGAAAGATACTTCCTTACATATGAGGGAGAACGATGATGTCCGCTGAGATCGATAATATCAGTACTTCCTCCGCTACTGACTACTAAAACAGCGTTGTTTCCATTTCCGAGAACTGCAAGTATCATCTGTTTATAGCGCCTGAGCTGAAAAAAAGCCGATGAAACAAACAGAAATACAAGTGAAGCAGCAATTATTACGGAAGTAAAACGCCTGTTCCTGAAAATAGCAGCAGCTGCAAATACAAGTATCATACATATTAGCAGGGTAAAGGCTATCACCTTGCTGCTGCATGCAAAATGAGTAAAGCGAATATGCGCTATGCTATCAGAAAATAACAGAACAAGCTCGTTTACAAACTTTGGAATAAACAAAAGATCGATAATGCCTCCTGTAAGCGCATATATCAATCCGATGACCATTGATACCGAACACAGCGGTACTATCAAAATATTGGTTATCGGTGAAATAAGCGACGTCTCATCAAAGAAAAGCAGTGAAAATGGGAAAACGCAAAGCATAGTACATAGCATTACAGCTATTTTGCATATTATCTTTTGCGGTATCGTTTCTGTTGACATATTCTTTGTCATATAAGGGGCAAAAACTCCTATTCCGAATGTACCGGCAACTGAAAGAATAAAGCCTGTATCGTATATAGCATAAGGCTCCGTGATACATATAAGCAATACAGCCCCTGCAAGAGAATTGAAAGTATCGTTCTGCCGTCTGAACAACCCGGCGGCATAAAGGAAATTCATCATTATTCCAGCTCTAATGGCAGATATGGGATAGTTTGCCATGGCTGTGATGAATATAAGCAAAGCCTCCATTAACACAAAAGAAATGTACTTATTTATCCCGATACATTTCAGCACAGTCATCAGTATCAATATGAATACAGAAACATGAAGTCCGGAAACAGCAAGTATATGACCTATACCGCAGCGATATACAGAAGTTTTCACATTCTGATCCATTCCGCGCTTTTCGCCGAATACCATACCAGAAAGCAAGTCTCCGCTGTCCTTTCCGAGCGCAATATGGAAATCGGAAATTATACGTTCTCTGTAATTGCCGATAATTCTTTTAAAAGTTTTCCTTTCAGAATGAACTATATCAATATTATCGGCCCGGTTTACTGTCAGAAAAATGCCGTTGGACTTATAGTATTTTTCTGTATCAAAGAGATAATCGCTTTTCTGCTTTGAAAAATCACAGCTGCCGATGACTATTTCATCGCCGTATCCGGCTTCAAGCGTCTCGGAGTAAAATGTTGCCCTGATATCGACAGAATCGTTTGCTTTTCCCTCAATGATATAAAGAGAATTACCGCCGCTGTAGTCCTGCATATCCGTTATCACGCCTCTGAAGCTGCCTTTTGTACCTTCAAGGTTTATGGCGGGAACATATTTTACCGATGTATAGGCGTTGAACACTACGACAGCCGCACTGAAAAATACTGCAAGCATAATATCGTCTTTTACAGAAAAATCATACTTCCTGCCTATCAGGAGCGCCGATGCTGCAACAGCCGCAGTTATAACAACCAAAGCGGGATCGGTAAAAAACGAAGCGAAAAACAATCCCGCCATATACGCTGCCGCAGCTCCAATCATTTTTCGCTTCATAATTTTGTACCTTATTTAAAGAAAAGCGGGAGCTTCTCGAGGAAGCAGATATCCTTTCTTTCGGCAGCGTCGCCTTCTGCAAGGACAGCAGCTCGTCCTGAAATGATACCTCCTGCTTCATTTACAAGCTTTTCAAGAGCACGAAGTGACTCGCCTGTACTGATAACGTCATCAACTATAAGCACTTTTTTGCCCTTGAGCATTGCAGCCTTTTCCTTTGAAAGATAAAGCTTCTGCTCATCAGCAGTTGTTATCGACTTAACGTTAACACATATGGGATCAGTCATATAAAGCTTTACTGCTTTCCTTGCCACAACATAAGGCTTGCCGCTTTCTCTTGCCATCTCGTATGCAAGAGGGATGCCTTTTGATTCGGCAGTAAGTATAATGTCGAAATAAGGCGACTTGCCAAGAAGCTTTTCTGCAACAGCCTCGGTAAGCTCTACATCAGAAAACATTACAAACGCTGCAATATCGATCTTATCATTCAACGGACATATAGGCAGTTCCCTTTCAAGTCCTGCAATGGTGATTTTATATGTTTCAGCCATGATGACGCCTCCTTATTCTGTCTTTCCGAGAGATTCGGGACCCCAGCCCATTTTTACGCCTGCAAGCATATGGAAATGCATGTGCTTTACAGTCTGACCTGCATCATCTCCGCAGTTGTTTATTATACGGTAGCTTTCGATCCCCTCGGCCTTCGCGATCTTTACAGCAGCCTCAAACACCTTTGAAACTGCCGAGGAATTAGCCTCGGTTATATCGTTTGCAGAAGCTATATGAACCTTGGGTATAATCAAGTAATGAACAGGTGCGATGGGAGCAATATCCTTGAATGCGTACACAAATTCATCTTCATATACCTTTGTGCTCGGTATCTCGCCGTCGATTATTTTACAGAATAAACAGTCCATAGTGATTCTCCTTTTTATATATAATATTTTAGCTGAATGCACAAATGAGCTTTTACTTCATTGTATCAGAAACTACATCAGCAAATTTTACCATAGCTTCGTCTATCTTGGTAATATCACCTGCACCAGCCATGGCTCCATCGGGCTTTCCGCCGCCCTTACCGCCTGTCAGAGCAGCTATCTCGCGTACTATCTTTCCGGCGTTAGCGCCCTTTGCTACAGCTTCCTTTGTACAAACGCAGTAGAAAGTGCCTTTTTCTCCCAGCGTTCCTGCAAAGAGAGCAATTATAGCCTCCTCCTTGTCCTTGACACTGTCGCCAAGCTTCCTGAGAGCGTCAGGAGCAGAACCGTCCATACGTGCGGAAACGATCTTGACTCCGTTAACTTCCTTTGCATTGTCAAATAAAGCTGCTGTCCTGGAATTAGCTATCTGCTGAGTAAGGCTTTCAAGCTTCTTGTCCTTCTCCTTTGATTCAGCAGCAATAGCTGCGCACTTTTCGGGAAGCTCGTTGATATTTGCAAGCTTAAGTGCCTTAGCAGAACGGATGATAGTATCCTTGAAGCTGTTCATGAGTTCAAGTACGCCCCTGCCCGTAACAGCCTCGATACGTCTGACACCTGCTGCAACCGAGCTTTCGGAAACGATCTTGAAAAGACCGATCTGAGCTGAATTCGACACATGAGTACCGCCGCAGAACTCGATGGAATTATTAGCTGTAACAACTCTAACAGTATTGCCGTACTTTTCACCGAAAAGCGCCATTGCACCAAGCTTTCTTGCTTCATCAATAGGCATTTCCTGCATAGTTACAGGGAAAGCCTCCATTATCTCGGAATTTACTATCTCCTCAACTCTTGCTATCTCCTCGTCTGTCATAGCGCTGAAATGATTGAAGTCGAAACGGCAGGCCTTTTCGTTAACAAGCTGACCCGCCTGATGAACATGGTCGCCGAGAACCTGTCTTAAAGCATGCTGGAGAAGATGTGCAGTTGTATGATTGCGCATTATAGCCTTTCTGCGGTCCTTCTCTATCTGAGCGAGCACCTTGTCACCTTTGGAGATACTTCCCTGCTCAACAGTTGCAATATGAAGGAAGTGTCCCTCCGATTTTATTGTATCATCAACAGAAGCTATATTTGCACCGTTAATAAGCATACCTGTATCGCCGACCTGTCCGCCGCTCTCAGCGTAAAAAGGAGTAACATCAAGAACGATAACGACATCGTCGCCTTCAACAGCTGTCTCTATCTCATTGCCGTTCTTATATATAGCAAGTACTTCTGCGTCGTCGGCTTCAAAAGCGGTATACCCCGTGAAGATCGTAGCGGGAGCATCTACCTTTATGCTGTTATCAGCCCATGATGAGCCTGCCTTTGCAGCATGGTCAGCCTTTGCTCTTGCTCTCTGCTCCTTAGCAAGCTCTGTGAAGCGGTCGCGGTCAACTGTATAGCCCTTTTCTTCACATATCTCCTCAGTGAGGTCTATGGGGAAACCATATGTATCCGAGAGCTTGAATGCGTCATCGCCTGAGAGAACCTTACCGCCCTCAGCAGCAAGCTTATCGGTAAACTGATTGAGAAGTTCAGTACCTTTATCGATAGTCTTGGCAAAAGCTTCCTCCTCAACGCCGATTATCTTCTTGATATAATCGCGCTTTTCAGCAAGTTCGGGATAAGCATTGGCATTTTCATTTATAACTGTATCACATACCTCTGTAAGGAACGGTCTCTTTACGCCTAAAAGTCTGCCGTGACGCGCAGCTCTTCTGAGAAGACGGCGAAGAACATATCCGCGTCCCTCGTTTGAAGGAAGTATACCGTCGCCTACCATGAATGTAGTGCTTCTGATATGATCAGTGATTACACGGAGAGAAACATCCTTTTTGGCGTCTTTTTTGTACTCTACGCCGGCAATTGAGGAAATGTGCTTCATTATATTCTGAACTGTATCTACCTCAAAAATGTTGTCAACCCCCTGCATAACACATGCAAGTCTCTCAAGTCCCATACCTGTATCGATGTTCTTGTTCTTCATTTCGGCATAGTGACCCTCGCCGTCGCTGTCAAACTGGCTGAAAACGAGATTCCATATTTCGATAACTCTGTCACAGTCACTTGCCTGCTCAAAGCTCTCAAAAGGACCGTAAGCCTCACCGCGGTCAAAATGGATCTCGGAACAAGGGCCGCAGGGACCGGAACCGTGCTCCCAGAAGTTGTCCTTTTTTCCAAGACGGATTATTCTGTCATGAGGTATACCTATGCGGGTCTCCCAGATCTGCTCTGCCTCATCGTCACTCTCGAATATAGTTATCCAGAGTTTTTCAGCAGGGATCTCAAGTGTTTTTGTGAGAAACTCCCAAGCCCACTCGATGGCTTCTGTCTTGAAATAATCACCGAACGAGAAGTTTCCGAGCATTTCAAAATATGTACCGTGACGTGCTGTTTTACCAACACTTTCAATATCGGGAGTTCTTATACACTTCTGACATGTAGTTACTCTATGGTTAGGAGGAGTAGCCTGTCCGAGGAAGAACTTCTTTAGAGGAGCCATGCCTGAATTGATAAGAAGCAGGCTCTTGTCGCCCTGAGGAACAAGAGATGCACTTGCCATTCTTGTATGGTTCTTGCTCTCGAAGAAAGATAAATACTTTTCACGTAGATCATTAAGACCTGTCCACTGCATAAATATATCTCCTTTAATAAAAATATAAAACTTAGCAATACAAAAAAAGCCCCGCCGCCAAATGGGACGAAGACTCTCGTGGTACCACCCAAATTTGAGAAAACATAAGCTTTCTCCTCAAAAATCCTTAACGCAGAAATACGCCTCAGTTTCCCGAGGTAGCTCAGGGGAAGCACCTGCACCTTACGTAAAAGCTCACACCGACCGCTTTTTCTCTGAAACGCAGTATTAACAGTCAATCCCTTCAATGCTATACATATATTATTATAACCTTGTTTTAGTGAAAAGTCAATGCTTTTAATGATATTTTTCCAAATAAATATCGTAAAAAGGACTTACATAACAAAAAAGCGGCATTATGTCACTTTATCAGCAGACACGGAATATAATAAACCATATGGGTTACTAAGAAGGTGAAGTCGTGAAGCACAGATTCAGAACAAAAAGCTCAAAAAGAAACATATTTTTTTTAGTACTGGTTATGGGAATATTGATTTTTCTTCTCTTGAACATCAATAGCGCAATAAAACCTGTTATCAAGAAGCAGGCTTCGTATGTGGCAGAAAAAGAAGCCGCAGAAATCATACAGAACTGTGTATATGAATACCTTGATAAAAACAAAAATACCTACAATGACTTTGCGGCAGTTCTATATAACGATAAAAAACAAGCTGTTTCAATTGAAACCATATCTTATACTGTAAATAAGACCCAGTCTGAACTGACTTTATCAATTAACAAGAGAATAAACCATATCTGCAACAAATATACTGAAATCCCAGTCGGTACACTTACAAGATCATATCTGCTTAACGGAAAGGGACCGAAAATACATGTAAAAATAAGTGCAATGGGCTCAGCTGAGGTCAAACTGAAAAGCGAGCTTGAGAGTGCAGGCATTAATCAGACCAAACACAGAATTTCAGCAGTTATAAGCGTTAAAATGACGTCTTCAACTCCTATTACAAGCTTTGAAACAACATCGGAGTTTGAATTCCTGATAGCAGAAAATGTAATTTTCGGCGAGATACCGGAGCTTGCGCCTTATTTGAGCGGGTATATAAAGCAGTAGCTGTTTTACTTGTTCCCCTCTGCGCAGACCCATTTCTGCCCCTTCATAGTATGTATCACGACATGGATAAATCCTGCATTTTCGAGCAAATTTCTGAATTCATCAAGTGTAGGGTTGAAAAGCCCGAATTTTTTTACGCCTTCAATATCCTTTTCATCAAGCTCTGCATCGCCGTAAATATCAGCAGCAATAAGAAGTTTTCCGCCTTTATTGAGTATCCGGCAGACCTCCTTAAGGTTTTCGGCAGGATCCGGCCAGAAATAAAAGCTTTCGATAGTGATGATTTTATCAAAAGAATTATCATCGAAAGGCATAGTTTCTACAGAAGCTTTTGATATGCTCACTTTTCCACATTCAACACTTTTGGCATTCGTTTGTGTTGAAAGTTCAACCGATACATCCGAATGGTCAATACCGAATACTTTTCCCGTTGTTATTTTTTCTGATATTCTTTTAATTGCTGCTCCACCGCCGCAGCCTATATCAAGAACTTTATCATCCGACTTGACATCAAGAATATTTACAGCCCATTCCGTAACGGCAGAGTGGCGCTCGTTCATTCCGCTGAGCATTTCTTTTCCCGCATCTCCCTGCGGCTTTGCAGGATTTCCAAGTTCTGTTATAGATTTTTTTACGTTTTCCATTCATTTCACCCTTTACTTAATATAAAAGGCTGCCGTATTAACGACAGCCTTTAAACAATTATTCTACTGTAACGCTCTTTGCGAGATTTCTGGGCTTATCAACATCAAAGCCCTTAGCAACTGATACATAATATCCGAGAAGCTGAAGAGGTATAACAGACAGACTTCCTGCAAAATGAGGATCGGTCTGAGGAATATACACAGTAAAGTCTGCAAGATCTTCGATACTGTAATTTCCGTATGTTGTAAGTCCCATAAGAGAAGCGCCTCTGCTCTTTACTTCAACCATGTTGCTGACAGTTTTCTCATAAAGGTCCTGCTGAGTAAGCACACCGATAACAGGGATGCCGCTCTCGATAAGGCTGATAGGACCATGCTTGAGCTCACCTGCTGCATATGCCTCGGAGTGGATATAGCTGATCTCCTTCATCTTGAGGCTTCCCTCAAGACCAATGGCGTAATCGATTCCGCGTCCGATGAAGAATGCATCCTTAGCGCCTGCAAGCTTGTTTGCATACCACTGGATACGTTCCTTATCCTCAAGTATTTTCTTGATCTTATCTGGAATAGTAAACAGCTCCTTGAGAAGCTCTTCGCACTTCTCCTCTGTCATTTCGCCTCTTGCAACCGCAAACTGCAGTGCAAGAAGATAACCAGCGATAAGCTGTGTGCTGTACGCCTTTGTTGTAGCAACGGATATTTCCGGACCGGCAAGTGTATAGAATACATTATCTGCTTCACGGGCAATTGATGAACCTACGACATTTACGATACCGAGGGTCTTTATACCCTTGTCCTTTGCCTCTCTGAGAGCTGCAAGACTGTCCGCAGTTTCACCGGACTGGCTGATGATGATAACAAGACTATCCTTAACGAGGGTCATCTTTCTGTATCTGAACTCTGAAGCAAGCTCAACTCTAACAGGAATAGATGTAAAATCCTCGATAACATACTGTACAGCCATACCTACATGATATGCGCTTCCGCAAGCAACTATGTAAATCTGGCTAATCTTCTGCATTTCATCATCTGTAAGACCAATATCTGAGAAATCGATCTTGCCGTTCTTTACGACGGAGTTGATAGTATCGCGTACTACCTTTGGCTGCTCATGTATCTCCTTAAGCATAAAATGCTCGTAACCGCCCTTTTCGGCAGCCTCTGCGTCCCACTTGATCTCTGTGAGCGGCTTTTCGATCTCCTCACGGTCAATATTATAGAAAGTTACTGCGCCTTTAACGAGCTTAGCAATCTCCATATTGCCAATATAATAAACATTTCTTGTATACTTAAGTATAGCAGGAACATCAGACGCAACGTATGTCTCGCCATTTGTGATACCGATGATCATGGGGCTGTCCTTACGTGCAGTATAGATCTCACCGGGATAGTCCTTGAACATAACAGCCAGAGCATATGAACCTCTGATACGGATCATAGCACGAGCGATCGAATCAACAGGTCCGAGACCGTATTTCTTGAAATAGTAGTCTATAAGCTTTACTGCGACCTCTGTATCTGTCTGAGAATTGAAGGAATAACCGCTCTTTACAAGCTTTTCCTTTAATTCCTGGTAGTTTTCGATGATACCGTTATGTACAGCGATAACGTTCTCGTCATCGCTCGAATGAGGATGAGCATTAAGAGCCGATGGCTCACCGTGTGTAGCCCAGCGGGTGTGACCTATACCGCAGTCGCCCTTCACAGCATCGCCGTTATTGGTCATTTCCTTAAGAACCTTGAGCTTACCCTTTGCCTTTACTATCTCAGTATCCTTTTCTCCGTCTCTTACAGCGATACCTGCTGAGTCATAACCTCTGTATTCAAGCTTAGAAAGACCGTCAAGCAGAATAGGTGCTGCCTGAGCGGTTCCCGTAAATCCAACAATTCCGCACATAATTCAGTTTCCTCCATATACCTTAATCATACTCAAATCAAATAATAAGGCATCCTCTATTTTGCCATATCAGAATAATTATACATCAATTCGATTACTTTGTCAACAAAAAATCTATATTTCCGCAATAATTACCTACTGTGATTTTGCGAGTTGGGTGTCTCTGCACGCATTACAGGGCTTTTTTCAACACGCTTGCCAAGAAAATTATCTGTTTTAACATCAAGTTTAAAGCCGTTTTCCTTGCGATAGTCTGCCGCCCCCTGCTTTTTATGCACTGATCTCATACTTGACCTCATAATTGAAACGGCTATCAGTGCAGCAATAATTCCGATAATCAGACTTATAAAAAAAGCCGAAAAAGGATTATAGGAACGAGCAGCTGCAGAGCTGTAGCTGCCGTTTTCCTCTTCATTTATATCAGCTGATGCATTTGTGCTGAATTCGATAATATCAATTTCAGGTGAAATATCATCATAACTGTCGGTATAGTCCTCCACATCTACAAATTCAAAAGACTCAACCGCATAAGCTGTCATATCATAGCTTTGGAACTTGCTTTTACCGTAAAAAAAAGCTGAAATAACAAAAACTGCCGCCAATACCGAAACTAACTTTTTAATTTTCATTATCTCACCCCTTTTTATAGTCCCAGAAGCAGGGAAATTCCGAAGCACACAGCAGTTACAGCTGCGGCTATGCCAAAGAACCACCTTAAGGATGCACTCTTGTCTATGGGCAGGTCGCCGACAAATTTTCCTGTCTGACCGTTCATTGCAAATACGTACTTCTGATTCTCCCATGTGGTATTGAGGAGCCATACAGGATATAGAGCATACTTTGCCTTGCCGTTATTCAGCTTTACGGAGCTGCTCTCTCTTGTAACCGTACTGTAACCCTGTACTGTGCCGGCAAACAACTGCTCTGTTGTATTCTTTATACGATCATTTGCCCTTTCGATGCTTTCCTCTGCTGAAACATCATATCTGTCTGCAAGATATCCGGATAAATAAGCAGTTTTAAAATCGACAGCCTCTTTGAAATCAAAGGGCTCGATAGACTCCATAAGATCGTCCTCCATTTTTGACGAGCCGTCAACAGGAACTCTCTCAAATCCTACATTTCCCTCTCGCTGGATAGAATAGTAGTTTCTTTCAATATAATTGAACTTTCCGTCTGACCAGTTTCTGATCTTTTCACCTTTAAAGAGCATTTTTCCCTCAGCCTCTGCATCAAAAAGCCAAACCGGTACATATACTCCCTTTATCTCGTCGATATGATTCTGATCCTTGAAGACCTTTGGCAGAAGTTTTCTTCCCTCAATATGTTTCATCAGGGCAGCTTTCGCTGCTTCCTTGTCATATTTGAAAGGAATTATATAATCCGGCTTAAGATCTCCCGAAAAATTGCCTGACATAACAACGGGATTGTCACAGTAGGGACATTTTGACGCAGACGTAGTCTGATCCGTAATTATCTCTCCACCACATGATTTGCACTTATATACACGCATGTCCATAGTTTCGCCCTGCTGCCATTCACTTCCTGCCGATGAATCCCATTGCATTTCATCGTCTTTAATGTTTTCAAGGCAGCTGTCATGATCTTTAATGGAATCAACTTCAAATTCCGACTCACAAAAAGGACACTTCATCTTTTGGGAAGTAGAGTCAAATTCCAGTTTGCCGCCGCAGGCAGGGCATTTATATTCTATTACTTCAGACATTCATTTCACCTCCGTAGATGTTATTGCTTATACTTAAAGTCGTTTTACCAATGCTCCCATTCTATATAATCCTTTACGCTCCAGATCTTTTGCTTGACAAATTGTTTTGATCTGAAATACGATTTTTTTGTTGTGAGTCTACTAAGTATACCTTTTGCAGCATAATAACTAAAAAATATCCAAAGCAAAACAGGAACAAACAAAGACTGGATCATATCAAATTTAAGATTTATCGCAATATATAAAGCTGTCAATAATTGTATAACTGAAAATATCAGCCAATAACAGATTTTTGATATTGATTTCCCGGGTATTTTATCCACGCGCATCTGCCCTGTCTGGCCGTTCATCGCAAAAGTAAACTTTTCATTGCCATAGATAATGTCCAAAAGCCATACAGGAACGAGATAATAAGACAGTCTTCTGTAACTTGTATTTTCTGTATCAAGTCTGAATCCTTCAAGCTTGTCGATTAGCTTTTCGGTAGATATGTTGCCGTATGTTTTTTTTACCGAGTTGTTCATGAATTTAACTTTCTTCTGCGAATAGTATATCTTTTTTATTTCAACATCGGTGGTTTTCATTGCATTTTCCGCTCCGATGATATATCTGCTTGCGTAAAAACCGGCAAGGCACGAATCTGTAAAATCTTCGGCTTCGCTGTATTCATATGGCAGAAGTGTGTTAAAGACCTCTTTACTGATATCGGTATCATTGGCAAGTATAGGGTAATCCTTTACCCAAAGCTGCTTATACGTCGGATCGCTGTTTCCTTCACCGCATAAACAGCTGTAACGCCACACAGGGATATAACAGCCGATTATACCCTTAAAAATATCTTTGCCGGTAAATTCCTCGGGAACATTTCTGAACTGCTTAACATATTCTGTGTATTTCTCGGCGAATTCGCTTGACGTTACTTTGAACGGAATCACTTTATCAGGACGTATGTCGCCGTCAAAATCAGAAGAAATGACCACATCATGCCTGCAAAAGGGACATACAGCCGTCCCGTAAAATGCCTTTGTCACAATCTTTCCACCGCAGGAGGGGCATTGAAATTCCTCGTGGTAATCCTGATCATACGGCTCCCAGACATATTTTGTTCTGTCAACCCAATTAAAATCCGACAGCTTTTCATCGGTAACCTCTATGAAATGTGATCTGATATACTCAAGATCGTATGTATTACAGCAAAAACGGCAGCTAAGCTTCTCGTTTTTGATATTGTAATTCATCGGAGCTCCGCAGTTCGGGCATTTATATTCTATTACCTCCGGCATTTATTCACCTCTTTTAGCAGTGTGTTATCCAAAACGGGCGGACGCTAAGGTCCGCCCGTTATGTATCATTACTTTACAATATCACTGTCATCAAAAGGATCGCCGCACTCAGGACAGAACTTAGGAGGATTCATAGGATCCTCGGGCTCCCAGCCGCATTTGTCGCACTTATAGAGCGGTGCGCCCTCGGGCTTCTTCTTTCCGCAGTTTGAACAGAACTTGCCCTTATTAACAGCTCCGCAGTCACATGTCCAACCGTCAGCTGTAAGTACAACAGGCTTCGGCTTTCCACAGCTTGAACAGAACTTGCCGGTGTTCATCTCGCCGCAGTCACACTTCCATGAATCAGCCGAAGCAGTATTGCCTGATACAGGTGCCTGAGCCATCTGAGCAGCCTGATTCTGCTGAGCCATATTAAATAGTCCCTGTGCATTCATGCCGCCTGCATTCTGAGCCATTCCCATACCGAAAAGGCCCATAGCGGCACCATTAGGGTTTTTTGCAGCATTCTGCATAGCCTGAGCCTGAGCCTCAACAAGAGTTGCAGCAGCATTGCCGGGGTCACGATTCCAGGCCTTATCTTCAAATTCCTGAATCCTCTTGGTGTCTTCATCAGAGATAGTTGCGGAATTGATATTTACAGTCTGGATCTCAAGACCTCTCTTTTCCTTCCACATCGGATTGACTTCTGTCTCAATAGCAGCCTTTACTTCTCTCTGTCTGCCGGGAAGCTCGTCATATCTGATACCTGTAGCAGATATAGCGGCAAAAGCAGGCTGAAGCGAATCAAGGAATTCACTCTTGAGCTGATTATCGAGCTGTGAGCGCATATATCTGTCAGCTACGTTTCCGCAAACATTAACATAGAAAAGTACAGGATCGGCGATTCTGTATGAATAGATACCGTTGCAGCGAACGCCTACAGTAAAGCTTCTTCCGAGGTCCTGATATGCCATTCTGAAAGGAACGGGATTCTGTGTGCCGAACTTATTGTCAAGCAGCTCCTTCATATTGAAGTAATATATCCTCTGATCCTTGGCAGCTGTACCGCCGTGCTTGATACGATCCCACATTTCCTTGAACATGTCCTTGAGACCTGTACCGAAGCTGCTGTTGAAGATACTCGGCGAAGTACCTGTCTGATACTTATATATACCCGGCTGAGTAGCTATTTCAGTTACCATGCCCTGATCAACCATAATCATAGCCTGACCTTCGTGAACTACAATACCGCTTCCGTCTGAAATAACGTTATCGTTGCCTCTGGTGTTGGAAGAGTGCTTTCCAAGCTGCTTCTTTGCTCTTACGACCAAAACATCAGTAGGGAGAGCGTCACAAGTATAGAACTCTTCCCATGTATCAGCAAGAGTCTGAGATGCTCCAACGAGAGCTGCCTGAATAATACCCATAATTATAGCTCCTTTCGGGAATAATTCCCATAAAAAATATTATTTCACGGAAAATAGGCTTTTTCCGTCATTTTCTTGCCAGCTGAAAAACTAACATAAAGTAATTATAACATATTTAAAGAAAAATTGCACTACCTTTTGTCATTTTTTTAGCTCTTCAGATAAATTTTTATTTTTTAACAAACTTACTTCCATTCTTTCCAAACCTCAGGACGATATCCGACAGTAGCCTTTGAGCCGTTCCTGACAATTGGAGTAACAAGAATCAAAGGATTTTCAAGTATCTTTTCCTCTTTATCATCATCTGATATGTATTGCAGCAAAGCCAGAAGATCTTTGTCCTTGTAGTTACTGTTGATAAGGCAGTCAAGTCCGCCGACTGCATTCTTGACATTCCTGAATTCGCCCTTGCTTATTCCCTTTTCTTTCATATCAATGAACTGATACTTTATATTGCGCTCCTTGAAGTAGCGCTCTGCCTTTTTGGTATCAAAGCACTTCTTTGTGCCGAAGATCTGTATATTCATTTATCATCCTCCGAAACAAATGCTAAATCCATATCATCTTCTTCCTTTTCAAGCTCAAATTCGATACTGTGCAGATCGAGTCCGCTCTGTGCAAAATAAAGCCGTACAGCAGTAAATCTTGAGAATATCGGAAGTGTAAATGAAAGCGGAACAGGTTTGCCCTCTGTACCGTTCCATGTAAGAGTTCCGCAGGGAGTACCCATAGTGAAAAGCGTTATGGGCAGCTGAGCAAGAGAACTCTGAACAGATGACGCTGTTATCGTGACCTTATACCAGCCGAGATGATCGAGTATCAGAGCAAATGCATGATTTTGACCCTTTTTTGACTTTACTCCCGTTAGATCTATAGTTGCATTTCTGTTCACATTGTAGAATACAACAGGTGCGTCAGAATCTTCTTCTGAATCGGGGCGATTTATTATCCTGACTGTGTCAGCATCGCCTGTTATTCTTTTCATTGCATTCGTGGTCATGACAAAGCTGAGAACATTTGATGCATTCCGCTGTAATTCTCCTCTTGTTATGACATTATCTTCAAGAGCGGTCATAATATCCGCGTCAATGCATGAACTGTCAGCACAAACCATGTAAACATCATTCTGTGCCCTTATCATCGGGATATAATAGCTGCGTTTCGGCTCTTCGCCTCTGAAATTTACATTAGCCCACCAATCGGTCATTGTAAATCCACTGAAGCCCCATTCATCACGGAGAATAACAGTGTTAAGATCGTAATTGCCCGCGGTCCACAGCCCGTTTACAGCTCCGTATGTGGTCATTATGGTCTGAGCGCCGCCTTGCTTTACGGCTATTTCAAAGCCCTTGAGGTAAATCTCACGCAATGCACGCTCCGAAACCACAGAATCAATAAAATGACGGTTTGTTTCTTTGTTATTGGCACAGAAGTGCTTTATCGTTCCAGTAACACCAGCGCTATGCAGACCCTTAAGCTCTGCCGCCGCCATCTGACCTGTCAGATACGGATCCTCTGAAAAATACTCGAAATTTCTTCCGTTCAGCGGATGGCGGTGGATATTCATACCCGGACCAAGCAGACAGTCAACTTTATTCGCCACCATCTCTGTTCCCATGAATCCGAATAATTCCTGCACAAGTTCACGGTTAAACGTTGAAGCAATAAGTGTACCATTTGGCAGACTGAAAGCCTTTGTTCCGCAATCAAGTCTCATTCCCGAAGGACCGTCGGAGCAGCAGCACGCAGGAATGCCCATTTCATTTAGCTTATCGGATACCCCGCCGAAAGCAGATGCTGTTCCTGCTGTAACTCTCGGGCTTCCCATACCTTCGCCACGAACGATACTCGAAAGATCATGATCGGAAAGCTGAGCAACAAACTCCTCCATAGAATTTTTACCGTTTCTTACATCAACAAGCTTAATGCCTTTGTCGCCTGTGTACCCTATTTCTGAAGGAAGATTGTCGGTACGTCTTTTATCTTCATCAACTCTGCTCAAGGGTACCGGCTCTGAAACAGCAGAAACTCTGCCGTTGCTTATTACCGGTTTAACCCGCTCAAATTCCGTAACAGGTGCAAGAGCCTGTGAACACTTCTCAACAACGGCCGTATTCTCCTGTTCAAAGGAATAGACCTTTACTGCATCCCTGACATCCGATCCGAGATAGAAGTTATAAGTTCCGGCTTCAAGTACCCAACAATATGCATTCCCTGTTGCGCCCGAGTCATCATATGATGCAATATCATTTATATTTATGCTGACCGAAAGCTCCTGAGCTTCGCCTGCTGACAGAGTTTTTGTCTTTGCAAATCCGCAAAGTACTCTTAAAGGCTGACCAAGTCTTCCCTGCGGCTTCTCGACAAAGAGCTGAACTACCTCTTTACCGGAGTAAGAACCTGTATTGCTGACTTTGAATGTAAAAGTCAGCACTTCGGAACCGCTAACTGAGATAAAATCAGTGCTGAAAGTAGTATAGGACAATCCGAATCCAAAAGGATATACCACATTTTCCTTGGCAAATGTCTCAAACCAACGGTAACCCATATAAATATCTTCTTTGTAGACAGACATTTCTTTTTGCGCAAAAGTAGTATCAGAAGGATAGTCGGAAATTTTACGTGCGATAGTATCAGGCAGTTTTCCGGAGGGACTCACCTTTCCTGTAAGCACATCGGCAGTACCGGTTCCTCCTGTCATTCCGCCCTGCCATACATATAGCAAAGCATCTGCACCTATTTCGTTTATCTCAGATATATCAACAAGTCCGCCGACATTAAGCAGGACGATGACCTTCTGAAAATATTTCCTTACTTTTTCAAGCATATCCTTTTCAAGCTCTGATAAAAGATAGGAACCGCGTTCAGGACGCGCGTCCTGCTCCTCTCCTGCTGTACGTCCGATTATTACGATCGCACGGCTGCCGGCACTTGCCGCCTCACTGACGATATCATCGTCAAGGGGCATTTCTGCCTGGGACCAAGGCTCATTTCCCCAGCCTTCACCGAGATCAACAGGATTTTTTTCGTCCCATTCCTTATATATATTTAAAAGCTTTTCGTTTATCTTAACTCCCGAATCGAGCAGTCCGTCAATTATACCCGTCACTTTCGAAACGTTGACCATACCGCCGGATCCTGTACCGCTTTTATAATAGTGAAGCTGTATTCTTCCGAAAACCGATACTGTCTCATCTGCTACAAGCGGCAAAGCATTGTTATTGTTTTTAAGCATTACAATGCCCTCAGAAACAGTTTCGGCAGCCTTTTGAAGATATTTGCTCCAGTCAAGAATTTTTTCCATACGCCTCATCCCTCCTTGAAAATATGTGATTATATTATATCAAATCACAGGTAATATTTCAAGCACTTAGTGTAATTTTGTACATATTATTACAAAAGTAAAAAGGCGGCAAGATAAATCTCACCGCCAGTTGTATGTATGATCAGCCGAAATATCTCTTGAGCAGCCCCTCAAAAGCCTTTCCGTGACGAGCCTCGTCCTTTGCCATTTCATGAACAGTATCATGTATAGCGTCAAGGTTGAGCTCCTTAGCTCTCTTTGCAAGCTTGAGCTTTCCTTCAGTAGCGCCGTGCTCGGCAGCAACTCTCTTCTCAAGGTTCTCCTTTGTTGAAGACGAAAGTACCTCTCCGAGAAGTTCCGCAAACTTAGCTGCATGCTCTGCCTCCTCGTATGCAGCCTTTTCCCAGTAAGCGCCTATTTCGGGATAACCCTCTCTGTAGGCAACCCTTGCCATAGCAAGATACATACCAACCTCAGTGCACTCGCCGCTGAAATTAGCCCGAAGGCCATCAAGTATCTCGGTATCAGTTACAGCCTTGGCAACACCGAGTTCATGCTCACATGCAAATACAAGCTTATCGCCTGTCTCCTTTTCGATAAATTTAGAGCCCGGAACGCCGCACTGCGGACATTTCTCAGGCGGTGCGTCTCCTTCGTGAACGTATCCGCAAACAGGACATACATAAGTCTTCATAATTGTTTACCTCCATTGTTTTAAAATTATTTGTGAGTCCGAATCAAGACTGCTGCCTTGCTTATGTGGACAAAATCAAACCGAATGCTTTACTCTGTCATGCTCCTCGGCACGTTTGCCGTTGTTGAAACGGTCCAGTGTACCTACAAGATAACCTGTTATTCTTCTGATCCTGTCAAAAGGAACATCTTTCGCAAAATCGTATTCAAGATCAACGTAGTCACCGTCAATTTTTACAGTCATACCGAGTATTTCCCTGTCGCTGTACTTCTTTTTGCCGTAATCAATATATGCATTGATCTCGTCCTGAGAAATCTGTTCACCAATAACGTTTACCTTCATTGTTAAAGACCTCCTAAGATATAGTATTGACATTTGACTGAATATATTGTATCATATAAGAAATAAAAAATCTGTTGCATCTGCAACAAAGGAGCTTTTTTATGTTACCTGAAGAAAACATACTGTTTAAGGGCATAGAGCCTGACGATTGCAGCAGAATGATCAGCTGCTTTAACGCTGATATAAAGACCTTCAAATCAGGGAGCCGAATAATGGACTACTCTGATAATCCCGACAAACTGGGAATAATCCTCAGCGGCACTGCTGTCATGGTACGCTACGATATCAACGGAGTGAGGTCTATTATGGAATCTCTCGGAGAGCAGAGCGTCTTCGGAGTTTACTTTACATTTACGGCTTCACAGAGAAGCGGTATAGAAATAATTGCGGAGAATGAATGTAAGGTAATGTTCGTAAAGCGCTCAGAAATCACAAAAAGATGTGAAAATGCTTGTCAATGCCATTCCCGAGTAGTTGAAAACCTGCTTGAACTCATGTCCGAAAAGGCTATATCACTTAATGAGCGTATTGAAGTTCTCAGTCAGCGCTCTATCGAGGATAAGCTCATAAGCTGTCTCAGCATAATCGAGGAGAAGACTCCCAAGGGCAAAGCTCCGCTGATACCATTTTCGACCACTGCGTTGTCTGATTATCTGTGCGTTAACAGGAGCGCCCTCCAGCGGGAGATAACAAGACTGAAAAAAGAAGGCGTATTGTCGATATCAAAACGAAAATTCAAGCTTTACAGATATCCGGATCAAACTGATTGACAGTTAAGTTTAAATGTGATATAATATCACTTGTATTTTTGCTTGAAAGGAACAGATCAACTATGTTTTGGGAAATGATTAAAACCATAATACTCGGTATCGTCGAAGGAATCACAGAATGGCTGCCGATAAGCAGCACAGGACATCTTATCCTTGTGGGAGAGTTCCTTAAGCTCGACAAATCCGAGGAATTCAAGGAAATGTTCGACGTTGTCATACAATTCGGAGCAATAATGGCAGTTGTCGTTATATTCTGGAAAAAGCTATGGCCATTCGGAAAGAAGGACAACGCTTACCCATTAAATAACTCGCCGTTCGGTCAGATGATAAAGACGGATATATTTAAAATGTGGTTAAAGGTTCTTGTAGCCTGTATTCCTGCCGCAGCTGTAGGATTAGCATTTGACGACTGGATCGATGAGCATTTCTACAATCCGTGGACTGTTGCTGTCGCTCTTATAGTATTCGGTATCGCCTTCATTGTTGTTGAAAACTGGAACAAAGGCAAAGAGTCAAAAATCAACACTATCGCTGAGCTGACTTTCACTGCTGCGCTGATAATCGGCGGTTTCCAGCTTATCGCTGCTTTATTCCCTGGTACTTCCCGCTCTGGAGCTACTATCGTTGGAGCTCTTCTTATCGGCGTATCAAGGACAGTGGCTGCAGAGTTCACATTCTACCTTGCTATACCTGTAATGTTCGGTGCAAGCCTCCTGAAGCTCGTTAAATTTGGGGTTGATTTTACGGGAAGCGAGCTTGCAGTACTTCTTACAGGCTGTATTGTATCATTTGCAGTCTCCATATTTGTAATAAAGTTCCTTATGGACTACATTAAGAAGCATGATTTCAAGGTATTCGGCTGGTATCGTATCGTACTCGGAATACTTGTACTTGCGTATTTCGGTATAAAAACCATAGTAAAATAAATATTATACAAAAAGGCAGCTCACATGAGCTGCCTAAAAAATTATTCCTCAAAAGAATCAAGATCAATGCCTGCGAGAAGCTCCTTGAGCTCGGCAAGTTCATCGGCGGTAAGAGTGACTCCCTTTCCCATTCTTGAGTGATCTGGTGACCATTCACGAATATCGTACTTGGGTTCATGCTCGTTCCAGCTCACCAAATTAAGCTCTTTTGTCCATCCTTTGGCATTTTCTGAAAGAACTCCTATTTTCTCTGTAATTTCATACTTAAGCTCTGCCATAATAATTCTCCTTTCAAGATCAGGTCTAACCAACCATATCAATTTAATATTATAACATATATTATCGGATTTGTCTATACCTGAAAAGAAAAAATTTCAAATGGAAATCCTGAGAAAATCAAGAGCCTTACTGTACAGCTGCCGAGGCTTGCTTTTGTTGGTGATAAGCGATTCCGCAAAGGCAACCGCATCATCAATATTACGGGAAAAATCTGCAATACATTCCTGCTCTCCGTTCTTCTTGTCGACCACCTCGATACCATATGTAATTACCTCATCGCCGTACATTACCATTCTACCGCTCAGCACACGGTACGCCACCTTATTGTCGCCGAATATCTCCATATATAAGGTCTTGTCGCACACCTCGCGCTTTATCTTTTTTACTATTCCGAACATTTTTACTGCTCCTTTCTTTTTGACTGCTGTATTTTTGTATTACTGATTATAGCATTGAAAGAAGCAAAAGTGAACGGGGATTTTTTTGTAAATCATTAATATTCAAAGTGGAATTTGACGAATACAGTTATCTGTACCGTATATTTACTCCATATCGTTTATCTGCATGTATATTCTCTGCATTTGTATATCAGTCTCGGCTATTCTCTCTGCGCACTCGCGAAGCTCCTCCGAAATATCAGCAGGTATATTCGCAGATGTCTTGTATTTAAGCTGGTGTTCAAGACTTGCCCAGAAGTCCATTGCGATTGTGCGTATCTGTATCTCAACAGGAGCGTATTCCTTATGTGTTGACAGATATACTGGTACGTTCAGTACTAAATGATAGCTGCGATATCCGCTCGGCTTTGGATTCTTGATATAATCCTTTTTCTTTATAACGGTAAAATCGTCACGCCTGCACAACATTTCGATAATTGCGTATATATCGGTGATGTAATAGCAGGTAACTCTTATACCTGCAAGATCAAGGAGGTTCTTTCTTGCCGCTTCAGTTGTGATTGGAAGTCCTTTCTTTTGGAGCTTTCCAATTATTGATTGCGGGGATTTCAGCCTGCTTTCGATGTTGTGTATGGGATTTCTCTGAAATTTAACTCCGAATTCATTATCAAGTATATTGAGATATGTCTTTACAACCTCTATCGCCGAGTCATAAAGATGCTGCAGCTGCAAAAAATCGTAAAAGACATGAGAAAACATCTCTTTCATGGACTCACTGTTATCTGTCAAAGCCGGAAGGTTGTCAAACGCTTCGATGTAAAAGTCCTTTTCGCTCATACTCTATCATCCCTTTCGTTGTTATTCTAAAATTTTCAGTCCTCTCCTTCGGTATATTCAAAACTGCCTGAGTTGTTATCAGCCTTGCTGAACTGGGTCTTGTAAAGCTCCGAATATACTCCCCCGCGGTTGACGAGCTCGCTGTGCGTACCTCTTTCGGTTATCCTGCCGTCTTTTATTACAAGTATCTCGTCGGCAGCAAGGATAGTCGAGAGCCTATGCGCTATCAGGATACTTGTACGCTGTGAAATAAGCGGTTCTATAGCGTCCTGTATCTTCTGTTCAGATATAGAATCAAGAGCCGATGTGGCTTCATCGAATATCATTAGTGCAGGATCCTTGAGAAGTACTCTTGCAATGGAAATACGCTGTTTTTCTCCGCCTGAAAGCTTAAGTCCCCTGTTTCCGACAACAGTATCGAGCCCCTGCTCCTGCTTTTCTATAAAGTCATAAATATTTGCCTGCTTACAAGCTTCTATAAGTTCTTCCTCCGTAGCGTCAGGCTTTGCATAAAGCAGATTCTCACGGATTGTGCCGTTAAAGAGATATGTCTCCTGACTTACGATACCGATATGCTCCCTGAGATAAGACAGATCAAGCTTTCTTACGTCTATACCGTCAAAAAGGACAGCTCCAGCCGTGACATCGTAAAGACGGGGTATAAGATTGACAAGGGTACTCTTTCCCGAGCCCGAAGGTCCTACAACGGCTATGCATTTTCCGCTGTCAAGTCTGAATGAGATATCATCAAGTATCTGCCTCTCCTTGTCATAATAGAAGCCAACGCTCCTGAACTCCACCTCGCCGTTGGGCTCCTTTTCAGGAGTTATAGCATCGGGAGCGTTCTCTATCTCCACAGGCATGTCGAAATACTCAAATATACGGGTAAACATTGCCATTGAGCGTATCCAGTCAACCTGTATGTTGAGAAGCTGATTCACAGGTCCGTACATTTTGCCAAGAAGTGCAACGAGAACAGTGATATCACCTACTGTGAGGTCTGAATCAAACTTCATCATAAGGATACCGCCAGCAAGGTAAATGAGCATAGGTCCGATACTTGAAAAAGTTGTAAGAGCAACTCTGAACCAGCGGCCTGCCATGCCCTCGCGGATATTAAGCTTTATCAACTTATGATTGACTTTTTCGTATTTATCATACTCTGTCTTTTCCATTCCGAAAAGCTTTACGAGGAGCTGTCCGCTGACGGACATAGTCTCGTTAAGGATACCGTTTATCTCGTCGCTGCATGCCTGCGACTCCTTGGTTATAGACCATCTCGTCTTGCCTGCGCTTCGTGTAGGAATTGCGAAAAGCGGTACAACAAGCATTCCGACTATAGCAAGCACCCAGTTCTGCCTGAACATAACTATCATGGCTACGATAAGGGTTATGGAGTTAGAGAGTATACTTGTGAGTGTATTGGTTATTATCTGCTGAACTCCGGAAATATCACTTGTCATACGGGTAATTATATCGCCCTGATTGTTCGACGTAAAGAATCGCTGAGACATTTTCTGCAAATGCGCATACATTTTGTTGCGCATATCATAGGTTATATGCTGAGCTATCCATGTGTTCATGTAGCTTTCCAGTACGCCTATCAGATTTGCTGCAAGAGTTACAGCGAGAGACATAGCTATGAAGAATATAAGCTTATTGAGGCTTCTTCCGATCAGTCCCTCGTCGATTATCTTACCGGTAAGTACTGAAGGCAGCAGATTCAGTACCGATGATATTATTATTGCAAATAATACCAGCATCATCTGCTTCCAATACGGCTTAAGATACGAAAATATCCTTTTCAGCAGTGTTTTAGTTACTTTGGGGCGATTTTTCTTTTCTTCCTCAGTGAGATAGCCCATTCCTCTCGGTCCGCCAATTGGTGGCATAATCGATCAACTCCTAATTAATTATAATTCTACGGCCTTTACTTCAAAGCGTCGATAAGCTTTTTCATAGCTTCTGTGATGTCGTCCTTTGCTGCAAGATCACCGGCAGTTTTCAGCTCCTTATCAAGACCTGACGGAAGTTTTTCTGCGGAATATGCAATAAATTTTCTTGTATTCATATCGAACATAAGCATGATTCCCTTGCCGCTTTTGTATTTTCTGTTATAGTAGGTCTTGAGTATCTCTTCGTTCGGAGTATCTGAACCATTTTTCGTTGCTATAACAGTAGTATCCTTTTTGCATTCTCCAAGCTTATTTTCAAATCCGGAGATATCCTCATATGAGAAAATCTGTGCATTGTCTACCATATGAGCCGGACAAAGCTCTCCAAGCTGAAGCATTCTCATGATCGCGTTCCTGTAATCGTTATTTACAATACTCTTTGTAGCCCAGAACAAAGCGTTGTCAGCTGATTTCTGACCTATATTGGTAAAACACGAGCCTGTTCGGTAAATAATATCTTCATTTGTTGCATTATTTATAAGTATAAGAAGTCCGCTGCCTTTGCCCTCATATATCTCCACGTATTTTTCAGCTGCAAAATCAAGAGGCGCCTTTCCTTCAAGATCATTGGCAGTAACTACGGCTGCGTTGATAAGCTTATTTTCGTAAAGCCACCCCGCATAGTTGTTGCATGCTTTCATATCGTCCGGATTCAGGAGCGAGGCATTGTCGAAAATATATGTACCGTCTGCGTCTTCCACCTTTCTTTCGGTAAAAGGCTGGCTTGTTGTCTCCGTGCTCGCTGTATCATTTCGGGAAGTATTTCCGGATGAACAACCAAACAACAAAAAGCAGACCAAAGTTACCGCACAAAACATAAAATATTTATTTTTCAAAAAAAATCATCCTCTGCTCTTGTAATTATAATTATATTTTAGTATAATTTAATAGAAAAATCAAGTATAAAACTTTAATTTTCTTGTACAATGTTTTGACTAAAGGAGTGCACACATGGATTATAAAATAAACGGAAATGATATAATTGTCTCTGAACCCGATCTTGACCTTGACGAAACACTTGACTGCGGTCAGGCGTTCAGATGGAAAAGGATACCTTCAGATTATATGTGTACATATACGGGAGCATTCTTCAATGACGAGCTTACAGTATCACAGACAGCCGCAGGCAGCTTCATTTTTCACAACACAACTGAAAATGATTTCCTTTCAAAATGGGTAGGATATTTTGACTTTGAAAGTGATTACTCGGAGCTTAAACGCTGCTTTTCCGAAGATGAAACACTTTCCAAAGCCTGCAGATATGCGGGAGGTATCAGGCTTTTAAAACAGAACAGCTGGGAATGTCTTATTTCATTTATTATTTCCCAGAACAATAATATCCCAAGGATAAAAGGCATAATTGACCGTCTCTGCGGTCATTATAACGGAAGATTCCCGGATATTTCGGAATTGTCGAAAGAAAACGCCTATTCGCTTGCATATCTCAGAAGTGGCTTCCGTGCAAAATATATTTCCGACGCTGCCATAAAAACAGCTTCAAACGAAATAAAGCTTGACGAGATCGCAGAAATGCCAATTGATGACGCAAGAAAAGCCTTAAAAAGTATAAAGGGCGTTGGCCCGAAGGTGGCAGAATGCGTTCTGTTATTCGGAATGTACCGCACAGAGGCTTTTCCTGTCGACGTATGGATCAAAAGAGTTCTTGCACAGTACTATCCCAACGGATTTCCGGAATTTGCAAAGGAAAAAGCCGGTATTGCTCAGCAGTATCTCTTTCACTATATCAGAAGCATTTCTTAAGGAGAAAAAATATGGAACAAACCGCTCAGGACAACCCCGCAGTTCTTTCTTCAAGACAGATAATATGTACGCCGAGCCCTTCCGCCAAAAATACCTTCTTTTATGTTCAGGAGGCTGGCTTTTCCGTAAAGGACGAAGCGTCCGTATTCCATAAAAATACCCTTGATTCTTTCCTTATCGCCGCCGTTGTCAGTGGTATCGGCGAGCTTACTACTGGCGAGGACACATTTCCGCTTATCAAAGGAGACTGCTTCTTCGTGGACTGTTCTCAGCCATACCACTATAAAAGCTCAGGCACCGAGCCCTGGGAGCTTTTATGGATACACTTCAACGGTTGCACTTCACAGCAGTATTTTGACTATTTCACATCACAGTCAAAAGCTGTTTTTCGCCCGCATTCTTTTGACAAGGTCGTTTCCGTCATCACAAAGCTCATAGATATCAACGATAAAAAGCTCCCCGACGCAGAGATACTCAGCTCGAAACTTATAGTCGACCTGCTTACAATGGCGCTTACTGTCAACAAGAACGAACAGCAGTTTGATTCTGCACTGAAACAGAAGCTGCTCTCCGTCCATAACTATATCGACGAACATTTTGCCGAGGATCTTTCACTGGAAAAACTCTCAGCCATGTTCTACATAAGCAAATACTATCTTACGCGCGAATATAAAAGAATATACGGCATAACAATATTCCAGCACATAATCACAGCAAGGATAAACTACGGAAAGAAGCTCCTGCGTTTTTCCGACAAATCCGTAGAGCAGATAGCTCATCTTTGCGGCTTCAACGATCAGAGCTATTTTGCGCGTCAGTTCAAAAAATCCGAAAATCTCACCTGTTTTTCCTACAGAAAAAAATGGAAAGACTGAATATATGAAAAAAAGAGAGCGAAAGCTCTCTTTTTTTCATGACCAGACCGATAAGCCGTGTTCTGTCGAGTGCGGTAATTTATCTACTCTTATCGTCGCCGATAAGCTCAAGCCGCCATTACCTGTTATCCGCCGAGCAGACGTTAAGATAACAGGCACCAATAGGCGTTGCATCGGATAGGGTTTACATAGCAGTACCGTCTCCGGCACTCTGGTGAGCTCTTACCTCGCCTTTCCACCATCACCGTTATAAAAAACGGCAGTATATCTCTGTTGCACTTGCCCTAAGGTCGCCCTCGGCTGCCGTTAGCAGCTACCCTGCTCTGTGATGCACGGACTTTCCTCGTAAACTTTATCGTTTCCGCTACCGCATAGTCTGCTCACCTGATAATAATATCATTTTTAAAGCAAAATGTCAAGCTTTGACCTTTTCTGCTATCTTATATCCGAGGATATCGGCTATTTTACGGACGTCACTGACGTTCATCGCCTTTATCTTATATCGTTTGTGCTCCTCGCCGCCGAACCATATGCTCAGGGCACATCTGCCGCTGAGTCTTTGAAGCATATTCTGTTCGAGTTCAAGCTTTACTATCTTTTCCCGCTCAGATACAACACTGTGGAATCTTGTCCAATTCGAGCATCTTATCATTATTTTGTCGTCATAAAGAGCAACTCCGCTTGTCATCAAAGCCACGAATTTGACGATAACGAACCATACGGCAGGTATTTCAAGCATAACGGCTATAAACAGAGAAAGCTCCTCGATTCTCGGAAAAAGCCGAGCGAACCAGTCGTGTGACGGGATTATAAGCGCCGCAGCAATAAGCGGGATCATCAAATATGATATTATACCGCCCGCAGGTACATCATAGTTATTTTTAATTCCACTGTAAACTCCTATCGCCTGTAAGTGCTTTCCGAGACTCTTTTCAGGCTTTACAGGAAGAAGAACAGGAAGTCTGTTCTTTGAAGAGCCGTAGCCAGCACAGCTTATGTTTACCGCAACCGCTCCCAAAGCTTTCATTATAAGATTCTGCCTCAGATCTGTATAGTTGATATGCGAGTTCTTTATTCTGTATTCCTTGCGTTCTATTATACCGTACCGGACTTTCATGCAATTCTGATCACAGTCTATGGAAAATCTTCCGTATCTGAAAAGATTGACTATAAATGACAAAAGCCATGATGAAATGAAGAATACACCTATAAATACAGCGGCAGTAGGTATTTTCATAACAAGTTTGTCGGTTATCTTCGCCGTTCCTTCGGTTAGAATATCAAGGGAGCGCTTTATAATGTTATATGCGATATCTCCGCCCTTCATAAAAAAAGTGGCAAGATAAACCGTTCCTGAAAAGCCGCTTGAAAAAAATACAGAAAAGAGAATCACCGAGAGAGTATTCGGCTGAGGAATCCCCTTTATCTTCATGACCTCATCAACATCAGGCATACGTAGCATTATTGCGTCGAGCGCCTTTTGACCTATTACAAGCTTCATATCGACGGTACTGAATATTCCCGCTCTGGTGTCGCATCGGAACTTTGACGCCCTGAATGGAGCCATAAACAGAGGCCTTTCCACAGTCACTGAGCTTATGTTTCTGAAAGGTATATAGGTATTAACGCGCAGAAATACTCCGTCGCGGTGAACAAGTTCAAAAGCCGTAAAATCTATGCGTGAAAAATACCATCTGACAAATCCGAACAAAAGGATAGCTCCGAGAACGGCAATGTCGAACCATGCGCCCTTTACCCAGCTGTAGAGCCAGTTTTTGTCAAAATGATATGTGTATATGCCGCGAATAAGCGGAAAAATAAGCAGCCATATGTTTTTGGCGGAATATTTTAATATTTTCAGCGGGTGCTCATGGTACATATTTATCCACCTTTCCGCTGACGCTGCCTGACATGGCGAGTATCTCCTTTGCATCGGACTGTTTTAGAAACAAAAGCCGCAGTTGTCCTCCGTAAACGAAGAATATTATAAAATTAAAACCCGTATAATGTGAAAAAGGGCTGCTTACGATAGTCGTGTACTGTATGGACGAATATCTGACAGACTGATGAACTTTTATGAAAACTCCGCTGCTCTTGGTCACTTCCGTGTTTGTGGCGGTATATTTTATAGACGCGAAATAAAGCGGCAAATGCACGAACATTTCGAGAAAAGCTATAGATATGACAGTAATAACCGAAATAACAACGATTTTTTCAATAGGAATAAAATATCTGATCGCTGCAAGTATAACAATAACAACAGCGGTTATAAGCAGTCTCATCGTCGTCAGACAATGCCTGTCAGGTAAATATTGCTTCATTTTGCGCCTCCTTTCAATTCTTGTTATAATGTTGACACGAACATTATATCATATTATTTTTCCGTTGTAAAACTCTAAATAAAGACAAATTGTAAATTTTAACATAAAGTAAAGAAAGATCTGTGACTATGCTTGAAAGAATCAATTCCATCATTTGGGGAAAAGGACTTATTATCCTGCTGATATCCACAGGAATGATATATACCTTTAAGCTCGGGATCGTACAATTCAGATTATTCCCGTATATATTCAGAAAGCTAAAAACATCAGTAAATAAAAGCTCTCAATTTCGGACCTTCTGTATGTCACTCGGTACAGCTATGGGAACAGGAAATATAACAGGCGTAGCCTCTGCCATTAATATCGGCGGAGCAGGAGCGGTTTTCTGGATGTGGGTATCAGCCTTTACGGGTATGGCACTTGTTTATGCTGAAAACTGCCTGTCCGCTAAGTACAGCAATAAACATATACGCGGACCTATGGCATACATACGTTTCGGCGTCGGCTCAGTACGGCTGTCACTGGCATTTGCATCATGCTGCCTTCTTGTTTCAATCGGTATGGGCGGAATGGTACAGGTCAGTGAAATAGCCGTAAACATCAAAAAATGCGTAGAAATCGATCCATTAATACTGTTTTTTGCTTTTTCTGCCATAATATACATCATTATCAGCGGAGGAGCATGCAGGATCGGGAAGATCTCGCAGTTTTTGCTTCCATCAGCGGCAATGATTTACACTGTGTTATGCCTGTACAGTATCATATCCTCCCGCGGTAAGCTCACAGGGGTCATATATGATATTTTTTCCGAAGCCTTTGGATTTAAGCAGGCAGCGGGCGGTATATCGGGATACTGCGTCTCAAAAGCAATATCCGCAGGAATACGCAGAGGCGTATTTTCAAACGAAGCAGGACTCGGCAGTTCGCCTATACTCCACAGCTCAGCCGAAAACTATTCTTCATTTCAGGCTCTGGGAATGTGCGGTATGCTTGAAGTCTTTGTCGATACATTCTTATGCTGTACACTTACAGCATTAACAATACTCTGTTCGACGGATGATATGACGGTATTCAGTGCATTTTTACCGGTAGCAGGAGAAAAAACTGACATTTTGCTTGCTCTGCTCATAACTGTATTTGCATTTTGCACCGTTATAGGGTGGTCATACTGCGGGATGACAGCTTTTATATATATTTTCAGCAAAAATACAAAGCTTTTTGCACTATTATTCTCGGTAGCAGCTTCCTCCGGAGCTCTGTTTCGCTCTGACACCGTATGGACAATTTCCGACATTTTCAACGGATTAATGGCATTTGTGAATATATTTGCACTGCTGTATCTGATAAATGAGACAGAAACGGAATAAATGAAAAAATTCTTCCAATAAATATATTATATCAGGAGGATTGTCCAATCTTCAATTAGACAATAATTCAAACGAAACGCAACTCCTGATAAATAATCAAACTAAAACATATAAAATTGGCTTACCAATTCTTATATACCCAGAAAAAATTTTTGCTCCAATAATTAACGTAATACTCGGTAATTCCTCAGATACAAAGCCGTCTACAAATAATATATCCCTGTGATAAAAAACTATTTATAATGCCTAATGTTAAAATCCTTCCGAATATCTATTGACATCCATATTTTATTTAGGTATAATTATAATTGAATACTTGCGCTCACGGTGCGATCCCGTATTGGCGCTGTTTTATAATTACAGGCTTTTATGACGTAAAAACGTCATTAAGATAAACTGCGGAGACAGCAGTTATAAATGCTTCGGAACCATATTCATATTTTCAGATCACGTATTTTTTTACACAGGTTCAGCTCCGAAAATGAGCTTGTACGTTCCCCTGTTCTGTATGTGATCAGGTTTTTTATTGCTATTTCTGCCCTGGATCATACTCTTTTGCAGCAATATGCACGTTCTGATGCCATAATACTTATACCTTTGGGCTTTCACGGCGTTCACGCGAAGGTCTTTATAATCTTTGAAAGCGAGGTCATATAGTGAACGAAAAAGAAAAAAACAGCAAAACAAAGCAGAATTCAGCTTCTGCTCCGAAAAGAGTCTACAGAAAAAGAACTCCCGCAAAGGATACAAAGGAAAAAAAGACAGTACAGCCAAGTGCAGCTGCAACTGAAAATAAAAGCAGGACACGTACAAGACAGCCGAAAGAGATCAAGAAAACTCCTGTAAGGATCATACCCCTGGGCGGTCTTAACGAGATTGGCAAGAATATGACTGTTTTTGAGTGTTCTAACGATATGTTTATCCTTGACTGCGGTCTTGCATTCCCCGATGCCGATATGCCCGGAGTTGATATAGTTATTCCGGATTTTACTTATGTCGAAAGGAATCAGGAAAAAGTCAGAGGAATCGTTATCACCCACGGACATGAGGACCATATTGGCGGACTTGCCTATCTGCTGAAAAAAATAAACGTGCCAGTTTATGCCACAAGGCTTACCATCGGACTTATTGAAGGCAAACTCAAGGAGCAGGGCATATACGGCAAGGTAAATCTTAACATCGTTGAGCCCAAAAAGACTATAAAAATGGGCTGTATGGCTGTTGAATTCATAAAAGTCAACCATTCCATCCCTGATTCCGTAGGTATGGCTATCCATACCCCTGCTGGTGTTATCGTCCACACAGGCGATTTCAAGGTTGACTACTCGCCTATCGACGGAAAGATCATCGACCTTGCAAGATTCGGTGAGCTCGGAAGCCGCGGCGTCCTTGCTCTTATGGCAGACTCCACCAATGCCGAGCGCCCTGGATACACTCATTCTGAACGTACAGTCGGCGATTCCTTCGACAAGCTTTTCCAGAAGGGCGAGGGAAAACGTATAATAATCGCTACCTTTTCGTCCAATATTCACCGTGTTCAGCAGATTGTAAACTGTGCCGTGAGGTACGACCGTAAGGTGGCTGTATTCGGCAGAAGCATGGTAAATGTAATCAATACCGCTATTGAGCTTGGATACCTCGATGTTCCCGACGGTATCTTCATTGATATCGAAATGATGAACCGCTACGAGAGCGAGCGTATTGTCCTCATTACTACAGGAAGTCAGGGCGAGCCGATGTCTGCTCTTACACGTATGGCTATGAATGACCATAAAAAAGTAAATATCACCCCTATGGACTTCATAATCATTTCTGCAACACCTATCCCCGGAAATGAAAAATTTGTTACCCGCGTTGTCAACGAGCTGATGAAATCGGGCGCTGAGGTCGTTTATGAGGCTATGTACGAGGTGCATGTTTCGGGACACGCCTGCCAGGAGGAACTCAAACTCATGCAGTCACTTACAAAGCCGAAATTCTTCATCCCCGTTCACGGTGAGTATAAGCACCTCAAAAAGCATGCCGACCTTGCTTTACAGCTCGGAATGTCTAAGGAAAATGTAATAATTGCCGAAATAGGCAATGTTATCGAAACTGACGGCAATACAATGAAGGTGGTTTCACAGGTTCCTGCCGGACGTATTCTTGTTGACGGTCTCGGAGTCGGCGATGTAGGCTCAATTGTTCTCAGAGACAGAAAACATCTTGCACAGGACGGTCTTATTATCATAGTTATCGGTATTGAAAGAAGCTCAAATGAGATCGTTGCAGGTCCTGATATAATATCAAGAGGATTTGTTTACGTCCGTGAATCGGAAGAACTCATGGTCGAGGCAAAGGGACTGCTTACCGATACACTTGCAAATTGCTCTACAAGCGAGCTGAGAGAGTGGAACTCACTTAAAGGTAAGCTCCGTGACGCTCTTTCTGATTATATTTACCAGAAAACAAAGCGCAGCCCTATGATACTGCCTATAATAATGGAAACATGATTTATCCGAAAGGAGCATTAAGGTGAAAAAGAAATTCCCGGCAGTTATGTTGATCCTCCATCTGCTTGCGCTGGGTATGCTGATACCATCATTTCTGCTAATCAACAGTAACAGTATTATCATAGATATCCTTCTCGGAGCCGCAATCGCTCTTATTTTGTGCTGTATCGTTTACATGATCATATACTCCCATAATTCAATGCGGCGTATTTCAAAAATGAATCAGCATCTTGAAAGTTCTGCTGCCGAATTTATCAACTCGCTGCCTGCACCTGTTGCCGTTATCGACGATAACAGACAGTTTGTTTGGTACAATCAGATATTTTCGGAGAAAATAGGTCTCGGACAGGACGTTTACGGACTGGATTTTGAAAGCTTAGTAAAAATGGACATGGATATGCTCGTAAAGAGCGGTTCTGCCATTTGCCCCGTAAACGGTTGTATATATAATGTTACGTCAGAGAAATTTGAAAAAAACGATATGTCGTTCCTCGTTCTGTACTTCCATGATGATACGAGTTATTTCACCATGAAGCGAGATATGATCGAATCCCATCCGAATGTGGTCGTTATCACCATAGATAACTATGATGAGATCATGCAGAACGCTAAGGAGAGCGAAAAAGCTCAGACTTCTGTTGAGACTGAAAAGCTTATCGAGAACTTTATGAGCAAAACAAACGGCTTTATAAAGAAGACATCTTCAAATACATTCTTCGCAATTATCGAGAACAGACACCTCAATGAAATTATAAGTGAAAAATTCAAGATACTTGATGCCGCAAGGAATATCAAGATATCCGGAAAATATCCTCTTACCTTTTCCATTGGCGTAGGTCAGGGAGCTTCTTCTCTTTCAGAAAGTGAAAAGCTAGCAAGACAGTGCCTTGATATGGCTCTTGGACGAGGCGGAGATCAGGCTGTTGTTAAGACTGACAACGGCTACAAATTCTTCGGCGGTGTGTCCAACGGCGTTGAGAAGCGTTCACGTTCCAAAACAAGGATCATTGCCAATGCACTTCAGGATATAATCGTCAATTGTGACAGAGTATTCATTATGGGACACCGTTTCGGCGACCTTGACTCCGTTGGCGCAGCCTGCGGCATGGCAGGTGCGGTAATAAATCTTGAAAAGGAAGCCTTTATTGCTGTTGACCGCACAAAGAACCTTGCCTCAAATCTTATAGATAAGATTGATGAAGAGACCGAAGGCGCACTGTTCATCGATCCATCGTTAGCCGAGAGCATGATAGCTCCAAATGATCTGCTTATCATTGTTGATACACACAACAAGGACTATGTTGAAAGTCACACGCTTTATGAAAGAGCGCGATCAGTCGTTGTTATCGACCACCACAGAAAAACGGTTAATTTCATCGATAATGCTGTTATCTCCTACCATGAGCCTTATGCCTCGTCTGCATCGGAAATGGTAACGGAACTGATACAGTATTTCAACTATCCCGTTGAAGAAAAGATTGCAGGCTGTTTTGCAGACGCTCTTCTCTCGGGTATCATGCTCGATACAAAAAACTTTGTTATGCGGACAGGAGTAAGGACATTTGAAGCCGCAGCTTACCTGAAAAAGCTTGGCGCCGATACGATAGCTGTCAAGCACCTGTTCTCAAACTCTATAGATTCATACAGGCGCAAGACTCAGATCGTTGCATCTGCAAAAATACATAAAAACTGTGCTATCGCATCTGCTGATTTCAAGTCGGACGATATCAGGATAGTAGCTCCTCAGGCAGCTGACGAACTCCTCGGAATAACAGATGTGGACGCTTCGTTCGTTATCTACAGGACCAATAATACGGTTAATATTTCAGCAAGGTCGCTCGGAGCTCTCAATGTACAGGTAGTAATGGAACAGCTCGGCGGAGGCGGACATCAGACAATGGCTGCTACTCAGCTTGAAAACATCACAGTTGAAGAAGCGTCAAAGGCATTGATCATTGCTATAGATGACTGCAAAAATACAGATACTGATATAAACTGAAAGGTTGATGAATATGAAAGTTATTTTTTTACAGGACGTTAAAGGCTCCGGAAAAAAGGGTGAAATAAAGAATGTTGCTGACGGCTACGCACGCAATATGCTACTTCCCAAAGGACTTGCAGTTGAAGCTACAGCTTCAAATATGAACAAGCTTGAAGGAGCACAGGCTTCTGCACAGCACAAGATAGATGTTGATATTCAGGCTGCAAAGGACGCTGCTGCCAAGATAAAGGGCAAAAAGGTCAATATTGCTGCAAAAGCGGGCTCGAACGGAAAGCTTTTCGGCTCTGTAACAGCAGCAAACGTTGCAGATTCGCTTGCTGAACAGCTCGGCGTAAAGGTCGACAAGAAAAAGATCGTCCTCAGTACTGATATCAAGAACTTCGGCTCATATACTGCAACTGTAAAGCTTTATAACGGTATATCCGAAACTATCGACGTTGAAGTAATCGAAGGCTGATCGGTGAACGCTATGGATGAACATGATATCCTGCTTTCCTCACGTGAGCTGCCTCACAGTATAGAAGCAGAGCAGTCTGTCCTCGGAGCTATCATTTCACAGCCCTCGGTACTCCCCGATGTTATAGAGCTCATCAAGCCCGAGTACTTCTACAACGATCAGCATAAAGCACTTTATTCCATTATGCTGCAGATGAACTCGATGAGCCTGCCGGTTGATATCGTTACGGTGCTGAACGAAGCAGAAAAGCAGCATATCTTTGAAAGCCCCGCAGAGGGCAGGCGCTATCTCGCAGAGATAGGAAACATGCTCCCCTCAACGGCAAATATTCAGAGCTACTGCAAGATCGTAGCAGACAAGTACTTTCTGAGAAGTCTCAGCTTTGTTGCAAAAACTATTCTCGATGAAGTACAGTCAGGCGAACAGGACGCACAGCTGCTTCTTGATTCTGCCGAACAAAAAATATACGATATTCGTCAGGGCAAGGATGTAAGAGGACTTGTCCCCCTTTCGGAGGCTATCGCTGAAGCTTATGACAGGCTCGGAAAGATATCCGGTCCGGACAAGGAGAAGTATGTAGGTGCAAGAACAGGCTTCACGCTGCTTGACAGTATAACATCAGGACTGAATAAGTCAGACCTTATTATCATAGCAGCCCGTCCGGGTATGGGAAAGACCTCATTTGCCATGAATATAGCAACAAATGTTGCCCGCCGAGCAGAAAAGGAAGTAGTCACATTCAATCTCGAAATGTCAAAGGAGCAGATAGCAACGAGAATACTCTCCACAGAGGCTCTCGTTGAATCAAACACACTCAGAAACGGCAGAATATCAGGCGATGACTGGGTAAAACTTGCCACAAGCGCAGGCTACCTCAGTACTCTCCCGCTTTATATCGACGATACTGCCAGTATGACGGTACAGCAGATGAAAGCAAAGCTTCGCAGGACAAAAAACCTCGGACTTGTAATAATCGACTATCTTCAGCTCATGGAATCCACTTCGCGTTCGGATAACCGAGTAACTGTCATCAGTGAGATAACACGTCAGCTAAAGGTAATGGCAAAGGAACTGAATGTGCCTGTAATCCTGCTTTCACAGCTCTCACGTGCTGTTGAGAGCAGAACGGATAAACGCCCTATGCTTTCAGACCTCCGTGAATCTGGATCTATAGAGCAGGACGCAGATATCGTACTTTTCCTTTACAGAGACGCTTATTATAACAAAGAAAGTCAGCGTCAAAACATTTCGGAATGTATCGTGGCTAAAAACAGACACGGTGAAACAGGTACAGTCGAGCTTATATGGGACGGACAGTTCACACGTTTCTCAAATCCCGATTATAACGCTCCCCCTGAAAATATGTAATTATGCTTAATAAAATATACGGATTCATAACCAAATATAGCATGATCCAGCGCGGTGATACCGTTGTATGCGGTCTTTCGGGCGGTGCAGACAGCGTTGCTCTCCTCCTTGCTATGCAGGAGCTGAGCGACAGATTGTGCTTTAACCTTGAAGCCCTCCATGTGAATCACTGCCTGCGAGGCGGCGAAAGTGACAGAGACGAGATTTTTTGCAGGGATTTATGCGAAAAATATAGTATACCCTTCAAAGCAGTATCCTGTGATGTAAGGAGCTATGCTGAGAAAAATCCGCTTTCTGTTGAAGAAGCGGCAAGAAAGCTAAGATATTCCATATTTGCGGATAACTCTGCTAACAAGAAAATTGCCACCGCTCATAACGCAAATGACAATCTTGAGACCGTTATACTTAACCTTTCACGTGGTACGGGAATAAAAGGTCTTGCAGGCATACCTCCTGTAAGGGACAATATAATACGTCCCCTGCTTCCGGTGACCCGCGCTGAAATAGAGGCTTACCTGAAAGATATCGGTCAAAACTATGTTACAGACAGTACAAATCTGTCCGATGACTATACCAGAAATAAGATAAGGCATAAAATTCTCCCGATTTTACAGGAAATCAACTCTTCTGTTATCAGCTCTTCCGTTAATTCCATAGATACGGTCAGAGATGAGAATACGCTTATCGACAGCATGGTAGATGACGCTGTTCATGCTTGTCAAAGTAATAACAAGCTCAGAGGACTGAAAAATTATGATTCTGTAATTCGAAAACGAGCCATTGCAAGACTGTTGTCGAAAAACAGCCTTCCCTATTCGCATAAGCGTCTTGATGAAGCCGATAATATCCTTATAAACGGAGGAAAGATCAATATTTCCGATAATTACTATCTTGTCGCAGCCGATAACAACATAGAGCTGAAAATTATCAATGCGGTATCTTCTGATATAGTATCAGCTCCTCTCATGATCGGCGAAAACCATATTTTCGCTGACTGTGTACTTTTTTGTGATATTATTGAATGTGATAATTTGAAGAAAAATGAAAGTGTTAACAAAATATCCACATTTTTTCTTCTTGATTATGATAAAATAAGAGGAAGAGCTGTTGTCAGAAGCAGAAAATACGGTGACAAAATACAGCTTTGCGGAAGGAGCTTCACTTCTTCTGTTAAAAAATTAATTAATGAAAAGATCGCGGCTGAAATTCGCCCTACCCTGCATTTCATCGAGGACGATGAGGGTACGATATTCGCCGAGGGCATAGGAATTGCCGACAGAGTCGCTCCGGACAGGAGCACAGCGAGATTACTCAGGATCTCTGTAAACCGAATATAAAGAATGGAGAGGATAATTTGACACCCAAGAAGAGTAAAGGCGTTCTTACCTATCTGCTTATAGTAGGAATCGCTGTTTTTATGCTGGTATTTATCAGCTCAAAGCTCAACCAGAACGCTGAAAAGACTGAATATACCGAAATAATAAGCCTCTTTGATGAATATAAGGTTGCTTATTACGAGCTTGACCTCGGAACCGGCGAGCTTACCTACAGACTTGACGACAGTGAGGATGAAAAGCACTACACTGTTCCTAATGTAAACATATTCCTCAGCGATACCGAAAATTACCGTAAGGAATACAACGCAAGGCATGATCAGCCTCTTGAACAGGACTATATCAAGATCACTGACAGAACATGGATATACTCCCTTATCCCTGTGATACTGACCGTTCTTCTCGGCATATCCATACTGTACTTTATAATGAAGCAAAACGGCGGCGGAAGCAAGTATGCTACCTTCGGAAAGGCAAATCTCAAAAACGGTGCAAGCGCACGCAAGGCTACATTCAAGGATGTTGCAGGCGCAGACGAAGAGAAGCAGGAGCTTATTGAGATCGTCGATTATCTCAAAAATCCGAGAAAGTATACGGAGCTTGGCGCTAAGGTGCCCAAGGGAGTCCTTCTTCTCGGCCCTCCCGGTACAGGTAAAACCCTTTTGGCACGTGCAGTTGCCGGCGAGGCAGGCTGCCCGTTCTTCCCTATTTCGGGTTCAGACTTCGTTGAAATGTTTGTCGGCGTAGGTGCTTCACGTGTAAGAGATCTTTTTGAACAGGCTAAGAAACACGCTCCGGCAATTATATTCATAGACGAGATAGACGCAGTCGGACGTCACAGAGGCGCTGGTCTCGGCGGCGGACACGACGAACGTGAGCAGACACTCAACCAGCTGCTCGTTGAAATGGACGGATTTACAGGCAACGACAGCGTTATCGTCATTGCCGCTACAAACAGACGTGATATTCTCGATCCTGCGCTTCTGAGACCCGGTCGTTTCGACCGTCAGATCGTTGTAGGCTATCCCGACGTAAAGGGACGTGAGGAAATACTCAGAGTTCATGCAAAAAACAAGTCTCTCGGACCCGACGTAGACCTTAAGGTCATCGCAAAGACTACACAGGGCTTTACAGGTGCCGATCTTGAAAACGTACTGAATGAAGCTGCACTTCTCGCGGCAAGAAACAATCGACTTGCAGTTACCGAGGCTGATATCGAAGAAGCTACCATGAAGGTCATTGCCGGTCCCGAGAAGAAGTCACGTATAGTTACAGAACATGATAAACTCGTAACAGCCTATCACGAGGCAGGTCATGCTGTTGCAGCATATAACCTCAAAACTCAGGACAAAGTCCATCAGGTCACTATCATACAGCGTGGCATGGCAGCCGGTCTTACAGTTACAAGGCCGGATAATGATGACAGACACGTTTCACGCAATCAGATGCGCGAAAGTATCATAATGCTTTTGGGCGGACGTGTTGCCGAAGAGCTCTTCATCGACGACATATGCACAGGAGCTTCAAATGATATTGAGCGTGCTACTTCAACTGCAAGAAATATGGTAACAAAGTACGGCTTCTCCAAGAAGATAGGTACAGTTGTTTACGGCTCAGAAAGTGACGAGGTATTCCTTGGAAAGGACTACGGTCACACAAGGAATTACAGCGAAGCAGTTGCTGCTCAGATCGATGAGGAGGTTCGTTCTATCATCGAAAAGGCATACAATGATTGTACAGTGCTTCTTAAGGCAAACGAAAACAAAATGCATTTCCTCGCCAAGTATCTTCTTAAATTCGAGAAGATCGACGGTGACGATTTTGAGAGGCTTATGCGCGGCGAAATGAGCGAGGACGTTCTTCTCACAGAAACATCCGAGGAATCTGCCGAGGAGACACCTGTTGAGGAATCAGCTCACGAGACAGCCTCTGATGAAAATACTAACGAAGAATAATATATGATCCCGAAGAGCTCTTCTTCGGGATTTTTCTTGCAATACTCTATAATCACACACGGAGGTGTTTCAATGGATTCAGTGAATCTTATATTCTGCATTATCGCTGCCGCAGCGCTTGATATATGTATTCTCATCTTACTTCTTACAGCTTACCGTGAAAAAAAAGCTGCACGAAAAAAATGGCATGAGATATCAGGCGATATGGAACTTGCAGAACAAAACGTCGTTTATGAGCTGGGATGTGACGAGGTCCTTATAGGACGCCATGCTTCGGCAGATATCAGACTCCCCGATCTTTCCGTTTCGCGTTATCACGCTATGCTTACCGTATCAGGTGGAAAATGGACTATAAGGGATATGGGCTCAAAATCCGGACTTTTTGTTAACGGAAGCATGGTCAAGGAGGCAGTGCTGAAGGAAAATGACCTGATAACCCTTGGCAACAGACGCCTGATTTTCAGAAAAAGGAGGCAGGAACGTGTACGCTAACCCCATTTCATACGGTTTTTCCTGTTTTTTCGTGCTCATTGCTCATATAGCGATGCTTTTTGATATATACATAAACGGAAAATATGACAATGCAAGAGATGTCGTCATACTCGGTGCTGCTGTTATAATACTCGACGTTGCATACTTCGCTTTAATGCTCTTGTTCAGGCAGACAACATATACACTTGACTTTTTACTCATACTTATACTCAATATGAGTTTTATATTCCAGTCCTGCTTCGGTGGAACAGGCTTAAATTTCAAGCACCTTATAACCTGCGTCGCCTGCATAGTATCCTGTAAGGCAGGATATATTCTTTGCAGGAACCACAAGCTGCTCCAAAGCCAAAAGAAGCTTATCTACGGCGCGACTGCAGCCGTACTGCTTGTGACACTGCTTGTTACACTTATAAAAAAGGATATGTGGATATACATAGGCAAATTCACATTGCAGCCCTCAGAGTTTATAAAACCACTGTTTATTCTCGCCTGTGCCACTTCAATAGAAGACCAGCAGAAAAAGCACAAGGTATTATTTGTTAATGTGGTTTATGAAAACATCACACTTCTTATTCTGACAGCCGCAATATGTCTTGTACAGGTAAAATCCCACGATTACGGCAGTCTCCCAACATTCCTGAGTATTTTTGCAGTCGGTTTCCTGCTGAGGATATGCTACCCCAAGGCGAAATTCTCTAAGAAAAAGCTTTTTGCAGTGATCGGCGTTATAATTGTATTTGTCCTTATAGGCTTGAAATACGCTCCAGACTACGTTCAGCACCGTCTTCACGTTGATATATGGAGCGATAAAACAGGTGACGGCTATCAACAGTCAAAAGCACTTATAGCAATTGCCAAGGGCGGCTGGCTTGGAGTTGGACCCGGAAACGGTTTTCTTTCAAATATATTCGCCTACGATAACGACATCGTATTTGCTACGATCAGTGAGGAATGGGGTCTTCTCTTTGCGCTAATGGCTATACTCGTTATCGTTATGATAGCAGCAGTCGCTCTTATCAATCCTGCACGTTCCTATTATCACGGAACAATATCCGCCTGCGTCAGCGCAGCTTTTATCGTACAGATGGCACTGAATATCTTCGGTTCATGCAATCTTATCCCATTTACAGGAGTAACCGTGCCTTTCCTTTCATCGGGCGGAAGCTCACTCATGGTAAGCGGCTTTATGGTCGGAATGCTCATGGCTTCTCAGTCGCCCTTATTCAAAGAGCACGGTCAAAGCACTGAAAAAGCTCCCGCAGCCCCGACAGGTCCGGCATGGAGGTGGCAGGAATGAAAAGTATCAAAAGAACTCAACGCATAATAAGCGTTATAATTCTGTTTTTCATCATAGGCATGGGGCTGCTTGTATTCAAGCTGGTGCATGAGTCATCTTTCTACATGATGAACTCTGACGAGCATCAGCTGGGATACGTATACGACAGGTCGGGTGATGTACTTTTTGATGGCACAGGCACCGGAAGCTATCCCGATAACCATTTCCTTGACGTCGGAAACCTCATAGGCGACGATTCTGGACAGATGGATAACACCCTCGTTGCTCGCAATCTCGAAAAGATCAATAACTACAGCTTTAACGACGGCCTTATGCAGACAGGCGGAAAAGCAGCAATATATACTACCCTCGACCACAGTGCAAACAGGGCAGTATACAATGCATACGGCTATATGGAGGGATGTGTTTCGGCATATAACTACAAAACAGGCGAGCTACTCGTATGTGTCAGTCTCCCCTCCCTTGACGTTACAAAGGGTTACGATTATTCAAATTTCAAATCAGGTACACTTTTATCCAAGAATTTATTCGGAACAGTCCCAGGCTCTACACAAAAAGTCTCGACTGTTATAACGGCTCTTGAAATAATGGGCAGCAACAAGCTCTTGTCAAAAAGCTACAATTGCAGCGGAAAATTCACAAACGGCTCAGGTGGCGTGATTGACTGCCACAATCCTTACGGTCACGGCACACAGAATATACAGCAAGCCTTTGAAAACAGCTGTAACCCTTTCTTTGCACAGCTTATCGAAGATCCGGATATGCCGCTTGATAAGGTAAAAAAGCACTATTCCAAGCTTGGATTTGCCCTGAACGGCGAAAAGGAAAAATATCTCGATATAAACGGTATAAAATGTGAGACTGCTTCTACTACACTTGAGGATTCCACAGAATTCAGGACTCAGTGGGGCTGCATAGGTCAGGGAGATACACTTATCAGCCCCATACAGCTTATGATGTGGGAAAGTGCTATTGCCAACGGAACCGGTAAAATGACAATGCCCTACCTTATCGACCACGTTACCGATACCCGAGGAAAAGAAAAGGAAAAAGCAAAGACCAGATTCAGCGACAAGCTTTTCTCTGAAGCTACAGCCGAAACCACAAAACAGATAATGCTCACAAACGGTTCTGATAAATACTCTTACCTTATAAACGGCTACAAGATCGGAGTAAAGAGCGGTACAGCCCAGGTTGACAATGGAATGAAGGAAAATTCTCTGCTTGTTGGCTTTGTGGACGATCCGTCCTTCCCTATTGCTTTCTGCATCCTTATTGAGGACAAGGACAGCGGATATCTTACCACAGAGCAGATAGCACAGGTGCTTCTTGATAATTTAAAAAACGATTTCTGATGTCAGATTAAACAAATTATGTAATTTGCTTTGTGCATTTCAAACGAAATTAACAAAATTATCTTGTAATGGCTATTCTTTTATGGTATAATATAACCATAAAGTAAAGTTTTGCTACCCGCAAAACTATAAAAGGAGGACCAATATGAAAACAACTATCACAGCTAAGAAAATGCAGATACCTACTAACTTTACTGAGTACGCAGCGAAAAGGATTGATTCACGTCTCGGAAAATTTTTTGGAGAGGAAGCTGATGCTAAGATTGTTATTTCAGAGATCAAGACACAGATAATTCTTGAGCTTACCGTTAAATATAACAGTATAATATTCCGTGCAGAGCGCTCTGCCGAGGACAAGTACGTTGCCCTTGATGACGCTATCGATAAGATCATCAGACAGATACGCAAGAACAAGACAAAGGTCGAAAAGAAGCTAAAGGACGCAGCTTTCAAAGAAGCCTTTGCTTATCCTGTTCCCGATACAGTTGATTACGAGGTAATCAAGCACAAGAAGTTCAAGATGAGACCTATGGACATAGACGAGGCTATACTTCAGATGAACCTCCTTGACCATGAGTTCTTCATGTTTACAAATGCGGAAACAGGACTTATCAATGTTGTATATAAGCGTGACGACGGAAATTATGCCGTTCTCGAACCTGACAACGATTAATTTATTTTAAAAGATATGCGGGGCTCAATGCCTCGCATATTGATTTTATGAATGGAGTACAGTACAATGGATATCAATAAGAAAACGATAATTGAAAAAAGGATCAGTAACGTAGGCGAAAAGCTAAGAAAAAACAATATGGAGTTCTATTATGCCGAAACAAAGCAAGATGTCTGTCCGATCGTTGAATCGCTTCTCAAAGAAGGCGACGTTATAACAAACGGCGGTACAATGACAATGAAAGAGTGCGGCTTGTCAGAACTATTAAGCTATCCTAAGTACACTTACCTTGACCGTTCCAGGATGACCCCTGAAGAAGTGGCAGAGCTTTATATCAGAGCGTTCTCGGCAGATGTATATATATCAAGCTCAAATGCCATCACAGAAGACGGCGTCCTTTATAACGTTGACGGAAACAGCAACAGAATCGCTGCTATAGCATTCGGCCCTAAATCAGTCATCATCATCGCAGGATACAACAAAATTGTAAAAGATCTTAAGGAAGCCGAGATTAGAGTAAAGCGCGAAGCAGCTCCGCCTAACTGTGTTCGTCTTGACTGTGCGACCTACTGCAAGGAAAAGGGCGAATGCGTATCGCTTAACAAAGCAGGCAGCCAGATATATGACGGCTGCGACAGCGACAGCAGAATATGCTGCAATTACCTTATCTCCGCACATCAGCGCCATAAAGGCAGAATAAAGGTAATAATCGTCGGCGAGGAGCTTGGATATTAACATAATATTTTTTACAACTGAATCAAATATATTTTTAGAATAGGGATTTTATATATAAATCCCTATTCTTATTTTTATTATTTGATACAATACGGAAAATTTCCAAAAATGTTTGACAAACGCATAATACTGTGATATACTATTATTCAGAGATGTCACTTTAAAGTATTACAGTGTAAAGCGATATAGTCAAAAAGAGTGAGGGATAAGTATGAAAGAAATATCAAAACTTATGAATTTCAGGTCAGATGTAAAGGTAGTAGACGCAACTCTCCGCGACGGAGGACTTGTAAATGACTTCCGATTCAGTGATGAATTTGTCAGGGACCTGTATCTTTCCAATATCAAAGCAGGCGTAGATTATATGGAATTCGGCTACAGAGCCGATAAGGAAATGTTCGACGTAAATAAGTTCGGACCATGCAAATTCTGCGACGATGAATATCTCCGATCTATCGTAGGCGATAACCACACCGATCTTAAGGTAGCTATCATGGCTGACGTGGGAAGATGCAACTACAAGCAGGACATAGTTGAAAGAGAAAACAGCCCTGTCGACCTTATCCGAGTTGCCGCTTATATCCACCAGATACCCACTGCAATCGATATGATCGAGGACGCAAAGAAAAAGGGCTATGAGGTAAGCTGCAATATTATGGCTATATCAAATGCTCAGGAATCCGATATAAAGGTAGCTCTCGATCTTCTCGGACAGTCCCCTGTTGACGTTTTCTATATCGTTGACAGCTTCGGCTCCATATATCCCGAGCAAATGGCTCGGATCGCAGAGCTGTATGTCGATGTCGCTGAAAAATACGGCAAAAAGGTTGGTATCCACGCTCATAACAACCAGCAGCTTGCATTTGCAAATACAATAGAAGCTGTAGGCGACGGTGTTGACTGGCTTGACGCTACATACGCTTCAATGGGCAGAGGGGCTGGCAACTGCGCAATGGAACTCCTCCTCGGATTCCTTAAGAATCCCAAGTATAATGTATATCCAGTATTCCAGTTCATTGAAAAGCACATAGACAAACTTCGTTCAGAAGGCGTTGTTTGGGGTTACGATCTACAGTATCTTCTCACAGGACTTTTCAATCAGCACCCGAGAACAGCTATCCAGTACACTAAGGAAAAGAGAACCGATATCTCAGAGTTCTATAAAGAGATCATTTCACAGGAATAATTAAAAAATCCGCATTAAATGCGGATTTTTCTTTTATCAGAATTTCAATTGATTACTGTCTCCAAGCTCTTTTGCAGGCTTACCCGCAGCAGGTACGCTCTTTGAACGATACTTTTCAAGTTCCGGCAGAGCCTCGGGCTTAATAACCTCAGCAGACGTAAGCACCGCTTTTCTTCTGAGAGTAATGACCTGAACGCCCTGTGAGTCCCTTGTTGCTTTTGGAAGTATCATGCCCGTATTGAAGACAAGAGCATGACCTCCCGAGGTCCTCAGCAGTATATCAGTATCCTCGGCTGCAAAAAGAGCAGCAATAAGCGGAGATTTTGATGAATAAGCATTTGCAAGCTTTTTTCGGTTGGTCTTCGTCTCATAGGATTTGAGCGGAACCTTTGCCGCCTTTCCGTTTTCAAAGAAGAATATGATATATCCGTTATAATCTGATGTGGGAACAAGTGTTTTAAGGTTCTCACCGTCGTCAAAGCCAAGCTTTGCAGGGATATAGTCGCCCATAACACTTGCCTTTGTATCGTCAAAGGCACTTGCTCTTGACTTGTACGCCTGTGCCTTATCGGAGAAGAAAATAAGCTCGGTCTTATTTGTAGCCTCAAAGCTCTGACTGATAAAGTCTCCCTCCTTGAGCTTCTGTTCGCTGCTCATACGCAGTGACTGAGGGGTTATCTTCTTAAAGTAACCGCTGTCCGAAACAAAGATATTAACGGGATAATCAGGAGTGTCATCGACCTCCTCGGATTCGTCCGCATCAGCCTGATAGTAGAACATAGTTCTTCTCGGCTGGGAATAGTTCTTTATAACATCGCGGAGCTCGTCAACTATTATTTTACGTATCTTCTTTTTGTCGCGGAGTATTTCCTCCATTTCGGCAATGTCCTTTTTAAGCTGGTCAACTTCCTCGATACGTCTGAGAATATACTGCTTATTGATATTTCGGAGCTTTATTTCCGCCACGTATTCAGCCTGTATCTCATCGATACCGAAGCCTATCATGAGGTTCGGCACAACGTCCGCCTCGTTTTCCGTCTCGCGGATAATTTTTATAGCTTTATCTATATCAAGAAGTATCTTCGAGAGAGCCTCAAGTAAATGAAGCTTCTCTTTTTTCTTTTGCAGGTCATGATAAGTCCTGCGCTGTATGCACTCCTCACGGAAGGCAGTCCATTCGGTAAGTATCTCACGAACCCCCATTACCTTAGGAGTACCTGCAATAAGTATATTGAAATTGCAAGGATAGCTGTCCTGCAACGGAGTGAGCCTGTATAGCTTCTGCATGAGCTTATCCGGATCAGTACCGCGCTTGAGGTCAATGGCGATCTTAAGGCCGTCAATATCGGTCTCGTCGCGGATATACGATATCTCCCTGATCTTGCCCTGCTTCACAAGGTCGATTATTTTTTCGATTATAGCCTCGATAGTAGTTGTATAAGGTATCTCGGTTACCTCAATGCAGTTTGCAGTTTTGTCGTAGCTGTACTTTGCCCGCACTTTTATACTGCCGCGTCCGGTCTCGTACACTTTATTCAGCTCAGCCTCGTCATAGAGCATAAGACCGCCGCCGGGGAAATCAGGTCCCTTGAGAGTACTGAGTATATCGTGATCCGGATTCTTCATAAGCGAAATAGTAGTCTCGCATACCTCTTCAAGATTGAAGGGACATACATTGCTCGCCATGGAAACAGCGATACCTGTATTTGAGTTTACAAGCACCGTCGGGAAAGTTGCGGGGAGCAGAGTTGGCTCCTGCATGGTATTATCGTAATTCGGTACAAAATCTATGGTTTCCTTGTCGATGTCGCGGAAAAGCTCGTTGCATATCTTTTCAAGCTTTACCTCGGTATAACGCGGAGCTGCAAAGTGCATCTTGCTTGAATACTGCTTGCCGAAGTTTCCCTTGCTGTCTATATATGGGTGCAGAAGCGCCTCATTGCCCCGTGTCATACGCACAAGGGTCTCATATATAGCCTGATCGCCATGAGGGTTGAGCTTCATGGTCTCACCTACAACGTTTGCAGACTTTGAGCGCTCCTTATCCGGACTGAGCAGTCCCCTTTTATACATCATATAAAGAAGCTTTCTGTGAGAGGGCTTGAAGCCATCTATTTCAGGGAGAGCTCTTGATATGATAACGCTCATTGCATAAGGCATATAGTTTTTCTTCAGAGTATCTGCTATCTTTTCATCAACAACGCTGCCCGAGCCTTCTATATATGCTTCATGCTTGAAAACGGGCTGCTTCTTTGGAGTTTCCTTTTTCCTTGGCATTTATTCTTCTCCTTGTGATGTTTTTCTGTCTTTCTTCTTTAAAAGCTTTTCGGGGTCCTTTACAAAGGTCCTTACAACGCTTCCGCATTCCCTGCAAATGGTATGATACAGTGATGTGGAGTGAAGCAGGCTGTCAGCGCTGTAAACAGCGCCGTAAAAGTTCTGATAGCCTGTAATGAATTCAGTTCCGCCGCAAAAGCGGCACTTTGTCATTTTTACCTTTTTCATAGTCAATATACCTCAGCTGATATCCGCAAGCTCAAGGTAGTCAGCACCGTATTCGGATATATAGTCCTTGCGCCCCTGAAGGTCATCGCCCAGGAGCATCTCAAATATCTCTGCCGACTCGCTTATATCCTCAGCTGTTACCTTGATAAGACGTCTTGTATCAGGATTCATAGTAGTAAGGCTCATCATATCGGGTTCGTTCTCACCGAGACCTTTAGAGCGCTGTATAGTGTATTTTTTATCCCCTATCATATCGAGAATGCGCTGCTTTTCCTGTTCCGTATAGGCAAAATATGTCTTTTCCTTGGTGTTTATCTCAAAGAGCGGAGATTCGGCGATATATACGTATCCCTGTTCGATAAGAGTAGGCGTTAGTCTGTAGAGCATCGTAAGTATCAGAGTTCTGATCTGGAAACCGTCAACGTCCGCATCGGTACAGATGACTATCTTACTCCAGCGGAAATTGTTTATATCAAAGGTTGAAAGCTCCTTATTGGCTTTTGTAGTAACTTCAACGCCGCAGCCAAGAACCTTGATAAGATCTGTTATTATCTCGCTCTTGAATATCTTTGAGTACTCAGCCTTAAGACAATTGAGTATCTTGCCCCTTACAGGAATAATTGCCTGAAATTCTGCATTTCTTGCAAGCTTTACGGAACCGAGAGCCGAATCGCCCTCCACGATATATATCTCTCGTCGTGAAACATCCTTTGTACGGCAGTCAACGAACTTCTCGACCATATTTGCAAGGTCGATAGTTCCTGTAAGCTTTTTCTTTACGTTTAGACGAACCTTTTCAGCGTTCTCACGGCTTCTCTTGTTGATAAGGACCTGCTCGGCTATTTTCTGCGCTTCATCGGGATTCTCAATGAAGTATACCTCCAGCTGATGACGAAGGAACTCTGTCATAGCCTCGCGGATAAATTTATTAGTTATAGCTTTTTTGGTCTGATTGGCATAGGAGGTCTGTGTAGAAAACGAAGAAGATACAAGGATAAGACATTCCTCAACATCGGCATAGGTTATCTTGCTCTCATTTTTCTGATAACCGTTTATAGACTTGATATAGCTGTCTATTTGAGCCTGAAAAGCTCTTTTTACAGCCTCCGCAGGAGAACCGCCATGTTCGAGGAAACTTGAGTTGTGATAATACTCCGTAAGTTTAGCCTTATTAGAGAAGGTTAGCGCAACGTCAAGCTTTACCTTGTACTCGGGCTTGTCTTCACGGTCTCTTCCCTTTTTTTCGGCAGTCCAGTGCTGAATCGAGGATAAAGTCCCCTCTCCTGCTATTTCCTGAACATACTCGGTTATGCCTGATTCGTAGAAAAATTCCTGTTCATTGAATCCGCCTGCTTCGTTTTCTGAGCGGAAAACAAAAAGAATATTCGGGTTTACGATAGCCTGACGCTTTAATATATCGCAGAAAAAATCGTCGGAAACGTTTATATCGGTAAATACCTCAAGGTCGGGACGCCAGCGTGTCTTTGTGCCCGTCTGTTTTCTCTTGCAGGGTTCCTTTTTAAGTCCGCCTACGTTATTTCCCTTTTCAAAGTGAAGCTCATATTTGAAACCATCACGTATTACCTCAACGTCCATGAACTCAGAGGAATACTGAGTAGAGCAAAGACCAAGTCCGTTAAGACCGAGGGAGTATTCATATGAATCATCAGCAGCATCGTATTTGCCGCCTGCATAGAGCTCACAGTAAACAAGCTCCCAGTTATAACGCTTTTCGTTATTATTATAATCTACGGGACAGCCTCTTCCGAAGTCCTCAACCTCTATGTCGTTATTCCTGTAATGTGTTATGATTATTTTATTTCCATAGCCCTCACGAGCCTCATCTATAGAGTTTGAGATGACTTCAAAAATTGAATGCTCACAGCCGTCAAGTCCGTCCGAGCCGAATATAACAGCCGGACGTTTACGAACCCGGTCAGCGCCTTTGAGCATTGATATACTGTCATTGCCGTAATCTTGTTTTTTAGCCATAATCCTCTGCCTTTCGGTCACGATTTTATACATACTTAATTATTATAGCACATCACGTTTGATTTTGCAAGTGCGCGGCACTTCAGCCGCAAAAAATGCAGAAAAGCAGTCACAAAGACTGCTTCTTCTTTCATGTAAGAGCTTTTTCGTAGTCATTTTCCCTGAAACCGACCAAAACCTTATCACCTTCGATAAGAAGCGGTCTCTTTACGAGCATTCCGTCAGATGCAAGCAACTTTAGCTGATCGTCCTCCGACATATTGCCAAGCTTATCCTTCAGTTCCATGGACTTGTACAGAAGACCGCTTGTATTGAAAAACTTTTTAAGGGGCAGACCGCTGTTCTTGTACCATTCCTTAAGCTCCTTAAAAGTAGGGTTATTCTCCTTAATGTCTCTCAACTCGTATGATATGCCTTTTTCATCAAGCCATTTCTTAGCTTTCTGACAGGTCGTACACTTTGGATAACAGATAAAAAGCATTATTATTCCTCCGTTTTCAGTTTATTTTCAAGTATTTCCTTTAATTTTGACGGGTCGGCACTTCCCTTTGAGACTTTCATAGCCTGACCCACAAGGAATCCCAGCGCATTGCGTTTTCCTTTTCTGTAGTCGGATACAGACTTTTCATTGTCAGCGATAACGCTGTCGGCAAGCTCATTCAGGAAAGACTCATCTGAATTCTGAGCAAGTCCCAGCCGCTTTATGATCTCATGAGTACTTCCACCTATGTTAATAAGCTCGTCGAGAACAAATTTGGCCCCCGAGCTTGATATTGTCCCATTTTCGTGTGCTTCACAGAGCTCACAAAGTTCCTTAGCAGTTATACCGGTTTCTGCAACATTCTTTCCCGTATCATTCAAATACCTTGTAATTTCACCGACTATCCTGTTAGCAACAGAGCGTATGCTGCATTTCCCGAGTCCAGCACATTCGTCGAATAGCTTCGCTTTATCGGGCGATGAAGCTATGATAAAAGCTTCGGAATAATTCAGTCCGTGTTCCTTTACATATCGTATCATCTTCTTATTCGGGAGCTCGGGTATATCGCGCCTCAGTTCCTCTATGACACTTTTTTCAATGACGATCGCGCCGAGGTCAGGCTCGGGAAAGAAGCGATAGTCCTGAGCGTTTTCCTTGCTCCTCATCAGAATACTGATACCCTTTTTATCATCCCAGCGACGTGTCTCTCTTTCAATGGTCTTCCCCTGCCTGATAAGTTCGGTCTGACGTTTTATTTCAAATTCGATACCGCGCAAAGCTGCGCTGAAACTGTTGATATTCTTAAGTTCGCACCTTGTTCCGTGAGGTCCGCCATTTTCGTGCATGGAAACATTAACATCACACCTTATACTGCCCTCCTGCATTTTGCAGTCGGAAATACCAATATAGACAAGAATGCACTTTATAGTTTCAAGAAAAGCACGAGCTTCTGCCGGGCTTTTCATATCAGGCTCCGTAACTATCTCTATAAGCGGAACACCGCAGCGGTTATAATCACAAAGAGTACTGTTCGAGTCTTCATCGTGGATAAGCTTTCCTGCGTCCTCCTCGATATGGATACGCTCAATACCTATCCTGCGTATTTCGTCCCCAACGATAATATCAAGATAACCTTTCCCGCATAGTGGTATATCAGCCTGCGATATCTGATACGCTTTGGGAAGATCGGGATAGAAATAATTCTTTCTGTCCTGAAAGCTTACAGGATTTATATTACAGTTCAGAGCATGCCCCATTTTTACAGCATAATTGCAAGCCTTTCTGTTGAGCCGCGGCAGCGTTCCCGGAAGGCCGAGACAAACAGGACATATATTTGTATTCGGTTCGGCGCCGAACACGTTTTTACAGCCGCAGAAAAGCTTAGACTCAGTATTGAGCTCAACATGTACCTCAAGGCCTATAACAGATTCCAAATTATCCATAGTAACCTCCCGCAAGCTCAAAACCGTAAGCCGCATCAAGAAGCCTGTGATCCATGTATCGCTGCCCGATAAGCTGAAGACCTACGGGTACACCGCAACCATTTCTGCCGCACGGAACGCTTGCAGATGGCAGTCCTGCAAGATTCGGCGGAACAGTAAATATATCCGCGGAATAACGCTGAGTAATGGTATGACCGTCACTCTTTCTTATGCAAGCCTGCGGATATATAGGAGAAACAATTATGTCACAATCTTCATATGCTTTGTCAAAGTCTGCACACAGTTTTTTTCTTAAAGCTAAAGCCCTTTTGTAATATAATTCACTGTAACCTTCACTCAGAACAAAAGTGCCAAGCATAATGCGTCTTTTAACTTCATCGCCAAAGCCCTCGGTCCGGCTCTTTATGAACAGCTCATTAGGAGTTGAAGCGTCATGCGCACTGTAGCCGTATCTTACGCCGTCAAACCTTGCAAGATTCGACGAAGCCTCCGCAGAAGATATGATATAGTAAGCCTTAACGGCTTCGTCAAGCAAGGGCATGGAAATATCAACGAGCTCTGCTCCACCCTTTTTCAATATTTCAATTGCATTATGAAAGCATTCGGCAACATCCTTGTCAACAGGTATATCAGGCAGTTCACGCGGAATGCCGATTTTCAGTCCTTTCAGACTTCCGTGGAGCTCAAATGAAAAATTATTCCTGAAAGTTGTCACATCTCTGACGTCGTATCCGTTTATTATAGTGTGGAGCAAGACAACGTCCCTGATATTCCTGCCCATAGGACCTACCCTGTCTATAGATGAAGCAAAAGCAATCAGCCCATACCTGGATACAGCTCCGTAAGACGGACAGAAGCCTGCAATGCCGCAAAATGACGCAGGCTGACGCACAGAGCCTCCAGTATCCGAACCAAGGGCAAGTACAGTTCCTCCACATGCCACAGCTGCCGCAGAGCCTCCTGATGAACCTCCGGCAGAAATATCATAGTCCAATGGATTATAAACGCTCCCGAAAAAGCCCGTATCAGAAGCAGAACCCATTGCAAATTCATCCATATTGGTCTTGCCAATGATTACTGCACCGCTCGCTCTGAGTCTTTCAATAACAGTCGCGTCATAAGGAGGAATGTAGTTTTGCAGCATTTTTGAAGCACAGGTAGTTCTGATGCCCTTTGTTGAGATATTATCCTTTACAGCAACCGGGATACCGGTAAGGACTGATATTTTCTCTCCTGCTGCTATCATACCGTCTGCCCTTTCGGCTTCTTTTATTGCGTTTTCATTTAGGGTAATGTAGCAGTTCACATCGTTACAGACCTCCGCCGCCCTTTCGGCAGTATCTGCCAATATTTCCCTTGCACTGCACTTCTTTGCAACAAGCATCTCATGCAGTTCAAAGGCAGTCTTATCACAAAGCTTCATCAGCGCTACACCGTCCTTGGTACGGAAAAGCAATCACCTACTCTGTTCGGGGCGTTCATGATAAGCTCACTGCTGCTGCAATCGGGAACAGTCACCTCGTCATCTCTGAGTTTCATTTTATCCGGAACATCTGAAAGCTCCCCGCAGTCAGGCAGCTCTGAAACCATATCAACAACGGCACGTATATCATCAGCTATTTTTTGGACATTATCGTCGTCTATATCAAGCATTGCAAGCCCGGCGATACGTTTGATATCTATCTCCATAAATCTCTCCTTAAATGATTGGTAATATGATTATAACATATCCGCCGTCAAATAGCAACAAAAAACAGCCGGCATGTTTTGCCGACTGTCGTTTGTGTTTGATCAGTATGAAGTTCTGAATACGTTTTCTCTGCCATTGCCTGTAAAGAACAAATAACCCTGAGTAAAGGATTCTGGCTCTGACAAATAAAGTGTTACCGCGTCTTTTACACTCTGTGTAACCTCGTTTGAATAAGTACTCATACCAACATATCCCCATGCTCCCGTAAACTGTCCGGGCTGTGTAAGCACATCATAAAGACTATTCGGGAACAGAGGTGAATTAACTCTATTCATAAGCACTTCTACTACCAACGCCTTATTATATTCACTGATCCAGTAGCTGCCTGCCTCATGGCCAACAGCATTACAGAGAAGTATGTATTCTTCATCTGTTACCTTGATTTTAAGTGAGCCGTCAGTGGTTTGAACATCGGTCATCTGCGGTTCCGGAGCAGGTTCAACATATGTCTCTGTTGTAACCGTCGGAGCCTCGGTCACCGTTTCAACAACAGTTGTAGTTGTCTCTGTCGTTGTAGTTGTGACCTCTTCGGTCGTTGTTACTTCGGTGGTCGTTGTAGCAGCCTGTGTAGTTGTCGAAGTGAATTCAGCTATTACAGCTGTGGTGGTTTCCCTGATAACATCAGCAGCAGTAGCTATGATAGAAGCTGTAGTTGCCGCCTCAGTAGAGGGCTGTGTAATTGCGGCCGGCGCGTGAGCCGGTGCTGGCACCGATTTTGAAATCTTTGCAGCCTTGTCAGCTGCTGTACTGTACTGGGAAGTTGTGCCTTCCTGTGCAGAACGTGTGTACTTGCTTGTAACTGATGTATTATCAGTCTTGTTAGATTTCTTGGTGGTTGTTCCTTTGTTTGCGGTTGCCCTTTCTGCCTCATCTGCTGTAGCAGATGTTGAAGTGCCTGCTGCGCTTTTGTTAACGACAGCATTTTCTCCAGTGACAAGATCAGCTGTGCTAATGGTAGAGGAAGTAAGATATGCGATACCTGCACCACCGCCCAGAACTGAAGCAACCACTCCGCAAGCTAATGCTGCGGCTTTGAGATTACCCATCAACTCATCCTTTCCTGAAAAAGCATTTTCAATTTTTTCGGGCTGTTGATATGATAACACATCTTCCCCGAAATGGCAATACTTTCAAATTTTTTTCCATTTAATGGCTAAATGCTTCCACAATAAAAGCGGTATCAAAGTAAATCTGCACATATTAATTGTATTATTTATTTCCATATAATTAATTTATTATTAATAAACAATCTATTTTAACAGCTTTTCATTACGATTTGGTAACAAATAACTACATCTATGTAACCGTAAACAGCTGTTTCTGCCCTTTTTTCTTCTCATTTTACTGAATTTTTAAAAAAGTCAGCAGCCGTTTAGGCTGTAAAACGATAGAATTTCAACATTAAAAGTAAAAGCTTACTATTGCAAATGCAATAGAAAAATGCTATAATATATAAGTATAAACATATTTTTAGGAGAAACATATGAACAAAACACATTATACTGATCAGATCAATTCTGTTATTACAGAAGTAAAAAAAGCAGTAATAGGTAAGGATACTATTATAATAAAGGTATTGCTCGCCATGCTCTGCAAAGGACACATACTTATTGAAGATATTCCTGGTGTCGGCAAGACAACTCTTGCTCTTGCCTTTTCAAGGGCTCTCTCCCTTGAGCATAACCGTATGCAGTTCACCCCTGATGTACTTCCGTCCGATGTAACCGGCTTTTCCGTTTACAATAAAGCCAACGGAAAGTTTGAGTTCCGTCCCGGTGTTGCATTCTGTAATCTTTTTCTCGCTGACGAAATAAATCGTACATCAAGCAAAACACAGTCTGCTCTCCTTGAACTCATGGAGGAAAAGAGCATCACTGTTGACGGCAATACATACAAGCTTCCTGAGCCTTATACCGTTATCGCAACTCAGAACCCTATCGGTTCGGCAGGTACACATAATCTTCCAGACTCACAGCTTGACCGATTCATGATAAAACTCAGTATGGGCTACCCTGATTTTGGCGGAGAGGTCTCTATCCTTAAGGCTAAGCACAGTATAAATCCTCTTGACAGAGTTATTCCAGTTGCAGATTCATCATTTATTACCGAACTTCAGGATTATATCTCAAATGTCTATGTAGATGACCGTATATACGAATATATCGTTTCCCTTTCTGCAGCAACAAGAAACCACCCCATGGTAAAGCTCGGCGTAAGCCCCCGCGGTACACTTGCTCTCATGCAGCTCTCAAAGGGAATCGCCGTTGCTATGGGACGTGATTATGTTATCCCCGAGGATATCTCATACATATGCAGCGACGTCTTTGAGCACAGAATAATACTGAATTCAAAGGCAAAGCTTTCCGACATTTCGGCTACGGATATAATCACAGAGATACTCAGAACAGTTCCTGTTCCGGGCATAACCGAAAAATAAGGCGGCAGTATGATCCTCACAAAACTTCTGTTTATATTACTTATAATAATATGCTCGCTTTTCTATATCCTGTATCTTTGGAATTTTGCCCTTGTACTTCTTGTTGTTGTGATTGTATTGCCCGTTATTATGTTTGTGACAACCTATATCACAAAACGGCTCATAACAGTTGAATTTGCCGTAAAGGACAAAAATGTCCTAAAAAATACGGAATTTCCCGTTCAGCTCGTTGTCACCAACCGGAGCATATTCCCGATAGGCAAGGCTGACGCAAAAATAGAGTACTATAACATATTCGGCGATAAGGTATCCGCTTTTGATATCTATCTGCCCATACAGGCAAAGAATTCACAGAGGATAACATTTCGCCTGAGCTCAAAATTCTGCGGCATTATCAGGATAAAAGCCACTAAACTGCGGATATACGACCCTCTTAAGATATTCAGGTTCAAAGCAGCCGATGATATACAGACCGAGGTTAATATACTCCCCGAGGGACACGATATCAGCGGATATGTAAACTATACGGACAGAATTAATGAAGAAAGTGACATTTTTTCCGAACACCATGCAGGAGATGATCCTTCGGAAGTATTCGATCTCAGAGAATACAATCCCGGAGACAAACTCAACAAGATCCACTGGAAACTCAGCTCCAAAAAAGACGATTTTATCGTCAAGGAATACAGTATGCCTATAGACGTGCCATGCGTAATATTCCTTGACCTGAAAAAATATGCCGACAATGCCCGCTCGCTCCCTGTAATCGACACATTGATAGAGACATTTCTATCTGTCTCACAGCTTCTTTTAGAAAATGAAAGAGGCCATTCCGTCATTTTTTATGACTCTTCCAGGGACGAGTTCACGGAGCACCACATCATCAGCACTTCCGACGTGAACGTTTTTCTAAAGGATCTGTTCACTTCATTTACTGATTCGATGGAATGTCTCCCGCCGGACAAATATTTCAGCGAGGAGCCCAATATGTCATATGCTTCATTTATTTTTATAAGCTCCTCCAACAGTGGCGAGATACTTGATCATATTGATGAGAACATTGATTCTGATATAAAAAATGCTCTCATGGTAGTTGAATCCGTCAAAGACACAGCATTGTTTGACAGAGCATTTTCATCTCTCAGCATAACACCTGTAATAGTCGGCAGGATATCTGCATCAATAAAGGATATAAACTTATAATGAAAAGAAAGATCTCACAAAACTCAAACGGCATTTCAATAAGCGACAGCATAGTAATGTCTGTCAAGCAAAAGCACAAGAATCTAAGAAAGCCCTTTTCGGCAGCTATTGCGATTATTGGATTTGTTTCCGTAATAATGTCTTTTCTCGGGATGTACAGCATCCATTTCAATACAAAGCAGGTCGTAGCTGCAGCTTTGATCATACTCGGCTTCCACATAACCATAGCCGTTATCGGAGGCAGGGCGCTGTGGGCATATGCTGCTTCCATATTGATATTCTCTTTTGCGGTTTTCAAGAAAATATCCAGGCTGGTACTTGGATATAAATATATTTATAATGTTGTCTACAAAGTTTCGTTTGAATCAAAGATAGACTACTACAAAAGGCTTGACAAGCTTCTTGAGATACCGTCTGTCACCACATTTGTAATATTCTACATGTGGCTCCTTGCCATAGTGATATGCTTTTTTACTATATGCCGTCCAAACCCCGTACTACCTATACTTGTGAGCTTTCCTCTTATCGAGATAGGCCTTTATAACGGTGTGAACGTACCCGTATTCTGGGGAATACTCTGTATAGCCTACTGGCTCGCGGTATTATCCATGTCTACTATAGACGTGGGTGAATATTCGGGAGGGCAGAGCGGATTTGTGCGAAAAAACAACCTGTTTTTCCCCAAACGGCACATGAAACTGAAGGTAACGGAAAAATGCGGTATGCTCGTAATATGTTCTGTAATGCTTACCGCCATTATTACTGAGTGCTTTATAAAGATAACATGCTACGAAAGAAGCGACAAGCTCAATCAGAAGCGCCGTGATATATCTGACGCGGTTGACGATTTTTCATTCAGCAACCTTGCAGAAAGCTTAGCTCGGCTTTCTAACGCCTTTGGCATAAATTTTGAATACGAAACCCACAAACTCGGCATAAACAGCAGGATAAGATACAAAAACGTTACCGACCTCACTGTCAAACTAAACACTCCTGTAAGCGGCTCTCTGTACCTCAAGGACTACGTGGGCTGCAGCTACCATGACAACGAATGGTTTAAATATGAGGCCGATGTATACAATGACAGCCTATTCGATGATTTCAAGAAATTCGATATATATCCTCAGGATTTCGCACTGACTTCATATAATATGACACCGCAGGACTGCAAATACGGTTATATGCAGATAACCCCAAGCGAAAGAAAGGCAGATCACTCATATGTCCCCTATTATACAGTTAATGAGGGAAACATAGAATACCTATTTGACACTCTGAAGTTTCCTAAGGATATGAGCAGTCGCGAGGCAACATACAAATTCTGTACAGACGAAATAGTAAAACAGATTCAGAACATGTCCAGTAAGAATTCTGTGCCGTTAAGACTTATCATACCACCTGATGTTTTCAAAAACGATCATCAGCGTCAGATGTTCACAGATTACTGCAATGCACAAGGTATTCTGGAAGATAATTTTGATTTTGCGCCTGATGGTGGTAACTATTTTACAACTATTGACTGCAACGGTTTTTTTGATCATGTAAAGATAATAAACGACCCGAAAATGATCTTTACTCTGCTGCTTCAACAAAGATACAAGGAATTCGTATACAAGAACTATCTCGATGTGCCTGATACGGCGGAAATGAATGAGGTAAGAGAAAAATTTGCCTATCTCACCGAGAATAAGGACATAAGTACAGCAGATGCTCAGCTCGAAGTTCTTGACAATATACGTGAAAAGATAATATCCACCAGCAAATATACTCTCAGTCCCGGCAAAACTCCTTCTACTCACGATTTTGTAAACTACTTTCTACTGGCTGACCATAAAGGCTACTGTACTCATTATGCAACATCAGGTATCATGCTTGCAAGAATGGCAGGAATCCCTGCCCGTTATGCAACAGGATATATAATTACCGGAAATGACATAAGTTCAGGGGAAAAAAATCCCGACGGCTCTGTCACAATAAATGTAAAGGACAACCGAAGCCACGCATGGGCAGAGGTCTACCTTGAAGGCATTGGCTGGGTACCTTACGAGTTCACCTGGGGATACGACTCCACTGACATTGCAACACAGCCCACCTCCGAGCATGTTACTCAAACTACATCGCCCGATCAGCCAACAACAACCAAAACAACGTCAGCTCATACCTCAAGTATATCCACAAATACAAAGCTCAAAACAACGGCCGCGACTTCCACTGTAAAAGTCACAACAGTTTTTGATGGTGTTCATTATACAACACCTGTCGGAACAAGTATAGGCAAATATATTGTCAGATTCTTCAAAGCACTTTTAAAGCTTGTTTTATATACAGCGGCAGTTTTGTTCATTATATGGCTGAGACGTTATATTCTTCTAAAAATAAGAACAAAGAAGCTGACAACAGGCAGGCCCGAAAAAAGAATAATAAATACATATATCTACGCTGAAAAGCTCCTGTCAGAGCTGAGTTTCAGAAGTAAGCAGAGCAACTATATGCAGTTCGCCTCTGATGTTGAAAAGTGGTATGGTGATATATACTTTGACAAGGGAGCCTTTGAAAAGCTCACTGATATCGCATTAAAAGCCAAATTCAGCAATATTGAAATAACAAATGAAGAGGCTAAGGAATGTCTTAAGGCAGTTGAGCAGTTTGCAGATAAGCTGTACAAAAAATCAGGCCATCTGCGCCGGCTCAAGATCAAATACTTCAAAGTTCTGAGATAGGAGTGATAAAATGAAAATTGACAATTCAGGCTATATTATCAAGGGCATACTGCTTTTGATATGCGGCGTGCTTTTCGCTTTCTTTCCTGGAGTTCTTTCGTGGGTATTCTATATAATAGGTGGTATCATCATTCTCGGTAGTGTTGCCACAGCCTTTTCAAGCTTCGGCGGTGACGGAGGCGGCTCACTGATCCCGGCAGGTGCAATCGGCGTACTTATAGGATTGTTTGTTATATACATTCCAAGATTCATCGCTTCAAAAATGTCTGTAATTGCCGGATTGATACTTGGGGTCATCGCAATAACCCAGATAGTCAAGGCTCTAAGCAAGGAACTTACCAAAGGCTTGAAGATATTTCAGCTCATTTTTGGCATAGCTCTCCTCGTATCATCAATATTCCTTATCTTTAACCCGTTCCACGGCGGTAAAGTCATCAGGTTTCTTATCGGACTTGTAATGCTTTCCTTTGCAGCATTTAACTTCTATGTTGCATATGTTATAAGCCAGAGAAACGGCGAGGTAATCGACGCAAGCAGCGTAGTCGATACTCACGGATACGATGTATCGGATAAAGACGACCAAAAGCTATTAAAATAAACACATTGAACTGCCGAAAATACCGGCAGTTCTTTTTTTAAAGAAAATTTTGACAAAAATACAAATTTATGGTATAATGGATAACATACAATACAAAAATTTACACTTAAGCATTTCCTTAAACTTAAATAAGCAGCCATGTATTAGCTTAACGGAACAGTCTGCCGATGCTGGTTTCTGCATGTAAACTGAGCATATGCTCAGGTCGGCAAACATGATTCCGCACGTTATTTCCAGTATTGATGAAGCGAATGATACGATTTTAATAACAGAAAGCATGATTTAATTAATCGCAATTAATGGCTTGCTTTTTCAGCTTAAATGTGATATAATAAATACAATAAAATACTGCGAAGAGATAAGGTAGGATATTTTATGAAAATTCAACAGCTTGAATATGTCATTGCAGTAGCGCGTGAGGGAAGTATAACCAAGGCAGCAAAGAAACTGTATCAGGCGCAGCCTAACATAAGTATCGCACTTAAAGAGCTTGAAACTTCCTTGGGTATACAGATATTCAACCGCTCCCCCAATGGCATGATACTTACTCCCGAGGGAGAAGAATTCCTTGCAAGAGCACAAACTATAGTTGATGAAATGCAAAGCCTCGAAAGAGACTATGCTCAGGTACCTGAAAACGAACTCAAGCTAAAAGTGGTATCTGCACGTTCAACATATGCCACAAATGCCATTGGCAAGCTCATCAGTGATTATTCAGAAAAAACTGACAAGATAGAGGTACATGTAATGGAGACCAGCACCGCCAAGGTCATGGAGGACATATGCGCGGGCAAATACGATATCGGTTTTATACGAATCCCAAGTACCTATGCTGAGATGATAGAGAGCCGTCTTAAAGCAAGAAATCTTGTTGGCAAGACTGTTATGGAGTTTCCCTTACAGATAGTAATGAAAATGGATCATCCCCTTGCCAAATATGATGATATTCCGTTTGAACTTCTTTCACAGTATCCCGAGATAATCCACGGAGACGACGAGCCTGAAATGGTAAGACGTGCTTCAATTAATCAGGACTACGATGCCAAGAGATCATCGAAGAAGATATTTATCTATGACAGAGGAACTCAGATCAGTATGCTTAAGACAGTAAAAAATGCATATATGTGGGTAGCTCCCATGTCACAAGGCATACTAAGGTATAATGACCTTACTGTAAGGAAATGCTCATACGCCAACAATCTCAACCGCGATATGATCATCTACAGAAAAGCAAGTGAAAACAGCGCACTCATAACCGACTGTGTAAGAACTGTATATGAGTACGCCGATAAGATCGAAGGTCTTGAAATATAAAACTATCCCCGACCGTTGACACAGCGTCACGATCGGGGAATTTTTATTTATGAGTAAAAAGAAAAAGAATGAGAGCCATTAGGGGGGAGGTTCTCATTCTTAATAAGGGGATATGAGATTGTCATTTATGAAAGAATGACTTTCCATAAATTATTATAGCATAGTGGTCTATATATTGCAAATATAAAATATATATCTCTTTATATGTATAATTGATTACTGATAATTTAAGTAAGCAATTTACATTGCAGACATAATTTGTAAACTTTTCAGAAATATAAAGCTCCGCAAATCACCTGCGGAGCTAATTATAAACATCAGTCAGCCATAAATACCTCAAATGCTCTGAAAGCCATATAGGTATCAAGCTTTGAAACTATCTCATACGGAGCATGCATCGATAAAACAGGTACTCCGAGATCAATAGTATCAATATCAAGATTAGCTATATAAGCAGCAACTGTACCGCCGCCGCCCTCATCGACCTTTCCGAGCTCGCCTGTCTGCCAGATTACGTTCTTTGAATCCATAAGACGTCTTATTCGTCCCGTGTATTCGGCAGAAGCGTCGGATGTGCCGGATTTTCCACGTGAACCTGTATACTTCGTAACGACCACGCCGTGGTTTATATATGCAGCATTATTGCGCTCGTTAACATCCGGGAATGTAGGATCAAATGCAGCATTTACATCAGCAGAAAGGCACTGTGAAGCCGAAATAACAGTTCTTGCGTCCGAACCGAGAGCCTCTGCAATATCAGCAAGGAAATATTTGAGATATGACGAGCGAAGTCCTGTATTGCCGTCGCTGCCTATCTCCTCCTTATCAGTGAGTATGGTAACTACAGTATGCTTTGGCTTTTTGCACTCAGCAGTAGCTATAAGAGCAGGATAAGCGCACACCTTGTCATCGTGACCGTAAGCGCCGATCAAGCTTCTGTCAAAGCCTATGTCCTTAGCCTTGAAAGCGGGAACGGCCTCAAGCTCCGAAGAAATGAAATCGGCTTCTGTTATGCCGTACTTTTTATTGAGAATATTGATTATATTTAGTTTTACCGAACCGCTTTCCTCATCATCCTTAAACGGACGCGAACCGATGAGGATATTGAGCTGTTCGCCTGTTATACCCTTTGCCAGAGGCTTCTGCATCTGAGCGGAAGCAAGGTGGGGAAGAAGATCGGTAACACAGAAAACGGGATCGTCATCGTCCTCGCCTATATTAACGGCAACGCTTGTACCGTCAGCCTTGATTATTACACCGTGCAAAGCAAGTGGAATAGTAGTCCACTGATATTTTTTGATACCGCCGTAGTAATGAGTCTTGAACAAAGCAAGCTCATTATCCTCATACAAGGGATTCTGCTTAAGGTCAAGCCTCGGGGAATCTATATGAGCCGCACATAGCCTTACACCCTCCTTGATGGGAGCAGTGCCGATTACAGCAGCAATAACGGATTTGCCGCGGTTATTGTAGTATATCTTATCCCCTGCCCTTAGCTCCATGCCCTTTACATATTCAACAAAGCCTTTCTTCTTAAGCAGCTCCACGGAATAGATAACAGCCTCACGCTCAATCTTCGCTTTATTCATAAAGTCCTTGTAGCCCTCGCAGAACTTGTCGCAAGCCTTGATATCCTTATCCGAAACAAGGTGGTATCCGTTTTTGCGCTGTACAAGGAGCTTTTCCTTAAGCTTCTTTACAGCATCTTTTTTTTCAGCCATATTTAAAAGTACTCCCTTCTATGTATATATATCAAAATAACTTACTGAGCCTTTGCAGGCATCTGCCTGCTGAAATAGAGCTCTCTTATCTTGACCGAGACCTCCTGGGCAATTCCGTTGACCATATCCATACAGCCATTATTATGTATGATATAGTCGGAATGACTGCGGAAGAATTCCTCATCAAGCTGAGAATTCATTCTTTTTCTTGCCTGCTCGGAGGTAAGATTATCACGGGCAATAATGCGTTTTTTACGTATATCGGCGTCAGCAAGTACGGAAATAATTATCTCGCAGAAATCGTCCGCTCTGCTCTCAAAGAGTGTGGGAGCATCAAGAAGAATGAGTTTCTCACCTTTCAGCGAGTGTACCCTTATCTGACGTAGGATCTCCCCTGTGATGTAAGGATATGTGATAGTATTAAGAGCTTCAAGCTTGGACTTGTCGGAAAATACAATCCCTGCAAGACCTTTTCTGTTGAGAGTACCGTCCTCGCTGATAACAGCCTGACCAAAAAGATCGGCTATCTCGTCAAGACACTTGGTCCCCTTTTCAACGATCTTTCTTGCTACCTGATCTGCGTCTATAACAGCAAACCCGTTTGAAGCAAAAATCCTTGAAACTGTACTTTTCCCGGCACCTGTCTGACCTGTAAGTCCAACGACCATAACACCGTTCAAACTGTTCATATCCTTATCACCTCGAATCCTGCCGCCCTAATCAGGCGGTTATATACTGCAAGTCCCACGCCTCTTGTTTCCGGAGCGCGTACATATACTCTGTGTGCTCCTGCATCATCAAGCTCACGCAGTCTCTGAAAAATCAAATGAGCCTGTTCAGAGCTGTTCTTTCCGTAGGTCATATATCTGTAAGGAAATTTCTCCTTATCATCGTCAAATATCAGCGAATAAACATTATCGCCATAATGACTTCCAACATAAGAGATAAAGTTATCAAGCTCTCCCTCGACCATTATGATGTCAGCCTTCGGAGAATAGTGCTTGTACTTCATACCTGGCGAAGCTGCTTTCTGTCCGGCCTCCAGTTCATGAAGTATAGCATGGTCAATAATGACCTCGCTGCATACCTCCTTAAGCATTTCAGCAGTAATACAGCCGGGGCGGAGTATCCTTACTGAGTTCTCACCCTCAATGGCGATAACCGTTGATTCAACGCCGAACTCAGAGCATCCGCCGTCGACAACAGCCGCTATCTTGCCTTTCATATCACGCATAACGTGTTCTGCTGAGGTAGGACTTGGATAACCCGATGTATTTGCCGACGGAGCCGCAATTGGTCTTCCTGAAAGTTCAATTATCCTGTGCATGACAGGATGTGACGGAACTCTTATACCAACGGTATCAAGCCCCCCTGAAGTTATCATCGGTATCCTGTCATTTTTAGGGAGTACCATAGTCAGAGGACCGGGACAGAACCTATCAGCAAGCTTATATGCAATATCCGGAATAGAAGTTGTAAAGTCCTTAGCCTGAGAAAAATCAGCAAGATGAACTATAAGGGGGTTATCGGCAGGCCTTCCCTTAGCCTCAAACACTTTGCGTACAGCGTCCTCGTTTGAAGCATCTGCGCCAAGACCGTATACAGTCTCAGTAGGGATGCCAACGATCTCACCGTCCCTTATAAATTCAGCCGCTTTCTCAAGCTCAATGATACTATCGCTTAGTAAAACTGTGTCCATAAAAACTACGCTTCCTGATTTGCGAGCTTGGCAGCCTGATCGGCAGTTGCAAGCGCATCAAACACTTCATCAAGATTTCCGTTAAGGATGTCCTCAAGTCTGTAGATAGTCAGACCTATACGGTGATCCGTAAGACGTCCCTGCGGATAATTGTATGTTCTGATCCTCTCGGAACGGTCGCCTGTACCG
>JAEEGL014701148.1_pt1 | contig 68525 bp, 52 predicted proteins | sample 9134231 | NCBI WGS metagenome assembly JAEEGL01 (sample SAMN16246548, study PRJNA631951) | gut metagenome | biome: gut microbiome; feature: rumen; material: fiber-attached | host: Bos | place: Iran: Karaj | collected 2018-10 | reverse complement strand
TTCTTGGTGGTTACCTGAACGACGCCGTTCGCGCCTCGTGTGCCCCAGACGCTGGTGGCGGCTTCGCCCTTCAGCACATCGACGTGGTCGATGTCTTCGGGCTTCAGGCTTTTGTACACATCGACTGAAACGACGTTGCCATCGACGACGAACAGGGGATCGGCTTCGACTGCTTCGGACACCTTCTGGGCATCCGCTTCTTCCTTGGCGTTATTGCAGCTGGCTGCAAGGAGCACGAGGGCTGCCACAGGGAGCACATAGAGCACTTTGAGCCGTGCCCAGGGGCTGGTTTGCTTTTTCATCATCATAAGAATTCGTTTTTTAGTGGAACAATTAGTGAAATTATTGGCTATCGAGTTGAACCGGGCGCCTAAGGCTGTCTCGATAAGTTTCATCTGGTAGTGGCGGGCATCGGTGCCGCTGCGCAGCATGGCCTCGTCGGCTTCGTACTCGTGGACGGCACGCAGCTCGCGCCCCACAAGCCACGCCGCAGGGTTGAACCACTGGAAGGCCGTGCAGAGCTGGCAGAGGAGGATGTCCCACGAGTGTCCGAGGCGTATGTGCTCGCGCTCGTGGGCGAGGATCATGGGGGCGTTGGCGTCGTAGTCGCGACGCGAGACGACGATGGTGTGCATCCAGCTGAAGGGGGCGTAGCGACCATCGTGGAGGACGAGGCGTGTGCCGTCGTCGAGCCTCTCGGACCCGCGTCGGCCCAGACGGGCGTTGCGCACGACGCCCACTCCCAGACGAACGAGGAAGAACGCCACGCCTGCCAGATAGAGGATGAGGAGGAGAGTAGCCTCCCCCCTCCCCTCCTGAAGGAGGGGTGACATAAAGCCCTTCCCTTCAGGGGAGGGTTTGGGAGAGGCTGCGGGTTGGGGGTAGGCTTCGTCAGCGGGGGTGACAACCAGTTCCTCCAACAGCTGGGCGAAGTCGGCGGCACGGGTGCCCAGGTCGAGATGGACAGCGGGGAGCACCACGCTCAGCACCAGCACGACGAGCAGCACCACGCGGTTGAAGCGATGGAGCGTATCGCGGCTCAGCAACCACTTGTAGAAGAGGTAGAACAGCACAAGGGCTATGGCGGAGAGGAGGAGGTAATACATGGTAGAATTACAAAATTAGAAATGAGAAATTAGGAATTAAGGCTCTGAAGCATATCTATCAGTTCTTGCACTTCGCCTGCCGAGAGGTTTTCTTCTTCGGCAAAGAAGCTGATGAGCGACTTGGCAGAGCCGCCAAACAGATTGTCGCGTACCTCTTTCATATACGTGCGTGCGTACTCGCCTTTCTGCACAGCGGGGTGATAGACGTAAAGGCGCGATTCCTTGCGATGCCCGACGAAGCCCTTCTCCTCCAGGATGCGCAGGAACGTCAGCACGGTGTTATAGGCCGGACGCGGCTCAGCAAACGCTTCGACAGCCTCGGCCACCGTAGCATGACGCTTTTCCCACAGGATGTTCATCACCTGCAGCTCACCTTTGGTCAATGTTTTCGAATCTTCTTTCATGACGGTTACGATTTACCTTTTCGCTACAAAGGAAAGGGAAGTTTTCGTACCGTGCAACTAAATCTTTAGGAAATTCGATGAAAAGGGCGATATTTAAACTATTTTATTAGTTGCAAGAGAGATTTTATTAGTTGATAACACCGACAGCCCCGCCAGTTATGAAATTGGCGGGGCTGTCCGAAGTCCTCTAACTGCATGAGGGATGAAGAGATTCTTCCCTTTTATTCCTTTTTGGGGTGCAGCTTACGGTAGATTTTCAGATTGGTGCGGAGCGACTTGATGCCCGATTTCGAAAGATAGGTCTCGGTGGTGTAGGCGTCGTTCTTGAAGTAGAACACCAGACGTTTGCCCCAAAGGAGTTTCTTCCGTACCTCGCACTTGGCAGAGGTGGATTCTGGATGGATAAATCCTTCGCCGACACCCAGACGGGCAGGATACTCACGGGTGGTTCCGGGCGTTTCGTTCAAGAGTGCCAAGAACTCGTCAAGACGGGCCTGCACTTCATCGAGGGTGGTGCCCATTCCAATGCACGTCTCCGTATACTGGTCGAACACGAAGATGGTCTCGGAGATGCCGTCGGGGGTGCCCAAGCCGAGGTAGTAGCTGAAGGTGCCATCCTCCTTATCCGTGTAGGAGAAGATGGTGTACTCTTTTTCATCGATGGTGCACTCTGCGACTTCCAGTCTGATTCCGGCGGGCTGGTTCTGCGCAATGGCCAACAGGGAAAGCAGGCCGAGGGTAAGGGTTGAAAATGCTTTTTTCATTGGTGTTGAATTCAGGGTTTAACTGTCAGTTGTTTCACAGGGAAGGTAAAGTAGGTATCGGGGAAGGGTTCGTCGCGTAGGGTAAAGTGCCACCACTCGCTCTCGAGCGTCTTGAAGCCATGGCGAAGCATTGCCGAGCGAAGCAGCATGCGATGGGCGAACTGCTCGGGAGTGATGCTGCGTCCGGTGGGGCTCTGGCTATTGTCACCCGTGTATTCGCCCGTCATGGGATTGCCGCAGAAATCGGGGTGGCTCTCGGGGCCAAACCAGTCGAAGGTGCCGCCCATGTCAACCTCCTTTTCTGTTTCCATATCGAAGAGGGTGAGGTCAACCGTCGAGCCGCGCGTATGACCGCTCTTCTCCATGATGTACTCCTGCTCGAAAAGCACGCTTTTGTCGAGGTCAGGGTAGAAGTAGGGCTTCATGCGGGTGTCGCTGACGTCGGCAGCCCAGCGGACAAAATGATCCACAGCCCGCTGCGGACGATAGGCGTCGTAGATTTTCAGACGGTAGCCCAGCGCCTTCACGTCGTCGCTGACGGCACGGAGGCTATCAGCAGCCCGTTTCGTCAACAACGCCGTCGGCTCCAGATAGCCATCGATGCGGCTGCCCACAAAGTTGTAGGTACTGAAGTAACGAATCTCGAGGATGGCGTCAGGCACGGCATCGGTGAGCGTCACAAACTGGCTCACATCCTCAGTCGGAGAGCTGGTGGCAGGGCTGTCGTGATTCGTGCGACAAACGAAAGCAATCACCAAGCCGCAAAAGGCAAGGAAGGCGATTAGAAAAAGAAGTTTACCTTTCTTCATATATCAATCTTCAATTTTCAATCTTCAATCATTTCACCGGGTATTTCTTGAAGAGACGGTGAAGGAGCGTGTAGATTTCGGAGCGGCTGAGTGGGTCATCGACTTCCTCGACGGTGTTGTAATAGACAACGGAATTGTCCGCACGGTCAGCCACCATGAGGGTAAAGGTCGTAGCGTAGGGATTGGGGACATCGACGGTAGGGACGACAATCACAGAACCCAACGTAGCAACGGCAATCAAGGCGGCTACGCCCACAGATACCGCAGCGTTCTTTGCCGTCTCCTTCACCACATCGCCTTTCACCCGCTTGAAACCGCTTTCGTAAAGGAGCATCAGGTAAGGAAGGTCGTTATCGTCCATCAGCTGACGGATGGATTCGGGCAGTGGTAGCCCACGGATACGTTTGGCACGGGTCTTAACCCCCTCTGAAGTGTTCACCTTCGGGGCGCTGGCCAGTGCGGCGCCATCCCGTCCCACAAGGCGGTCGAATTCTTCATCGTCAATCCTGATGAATTCGCTGATGGGGAACTGGCTGAGATTCTCATCGAGAATGCCCGTCAGCACCTCCGAGGCGGCCGTGGAGAGGGAGTCGCTATAAACTTCTTGCCCTTCGCTAACGGCAAAGACATCCACGTAGGGCAGCACAAGGGGGACTTTCGCGGGGGCATGGGAGCTGAATGAATCAGCGCAATAACGATTGCTGACGCATGAGGTCAGCGTCAAGATACATAGTGTTGCGACAAGGAAAAAAAGTCGTTTCATTTCGGTGGTTAGTTTGAAGGTTTATCGGTCTCTTGGCTTTCACTCCGCTCTTCCGGGGCTTTTTCTCCTCCTTCACGGGAAGGGTTGGGTCGTTTGCCGGCGGGTCGGGAGGATTTCTTTTTCTTCTTTTTACGGTCGAAGCGGGTGAGGCTGTCCTGTTCCAGCAAGTCGCCTGAGCCGACGGTGGCGATGGCGCCATCCTCAGAGAGCGATTCGGGCTGACGTCCCTCGCGGTTGAGCGTGATGATATCAAAGGCACGGCGGGCGGTGATAGTGACAAGGTTGTCGGCGGCGCCACGCGTGGTGCTGTAGGTGACAAGGCGGCGCAAAATGTCGGCCTTGAAGAAGTACCACGTGCCCTCGGCAGTCTCCAAGGTGACGTCGCGGGCGGGGAAGCGGCGCATGGCCTCGGCGTAGGCATCCACCTCGAAGTTCATGCAGCACTTCAGCTTGGCGCATTGTCCGGCCAGCTTCTGAGGATTGAGGGTGAGGTCCTGCATGCGTGCGGCACCCGTGGAAACGCTGACAAACGACGTCATCCACGTAGCGCAGCAGAGCTCGCGTCCGCAGGGGCCGAAGCCGCCGATACGTCCCGCTTCCTGACGGGCACCAATCTGCTTCATCTCAATACGGACGTGGAAGGCCTCGGCCAGCACCTTGATAAGCTGACGGAAATCGACGCGGCCGTCGGCAATGTAGTAGAAGATAGCCTTGCCGCCGTCGCCCTGATACTCCACGTCGCCAATCTTCATCTGCAAGCCCAGGTCAGCAGCAATCTGGCGCGACTCAATCATTGTCTTATGCTCGCGGCGCTTAGCCTCGGCATACTTCTCCATATCGACGGGACGTGCCTTGCGATAGACGCGGCGCACGGGAGCATCCTCCTTCACGCCCACCTTCTTCATCTGCAGCAGCACCAGTCCGCCAGTAAGGGTAACGGTGCCGATATCGTGTCCCGGGCTGGCCTCGACAGCCACGATGTCGCCCTTGTGAAGGTCAAGGTGATTGCTATTGAGGTAGTAGCCCTTGCGGGTGTTCTTGAACTGGACTTCGACGTAGTCCGTCTCTTGCAGGTTGCCGGGGGTATCGGCAAGGTAGTCATAGACGTGGAGGGGGCAGTCCTGACGGCTATAACCGCGGCAGCAAATGCCGTCGTGGGGAAGATATGAAAGTTTCTCGGGGTCCATTTTATCGCTTGGTTCTATATTTTATTCTTAATTCATCTTGCTGCAGCAGACTGGCGAAGAAGGATTATCATGCGGAGGCTGAGGTCGAAAAACACCATTTTGGCATTGACGTTGCCCTCGATGTCGCGCTGGGCATCAGAGAGTAATTCCGTAATGCCCATGATATTATGCTCATCCACAAAGGGGGCAAAGCGGGCTGTAAAGGCAGCCTCGTCGCTGTTCATGTAGTTGAGCGCAGGGGTGCGGAAGTTAGCGACGAAGCTCTCGCGCGTCATCCGCTGCGCATACGTCAGGAACTCCCTTTGCGAGGCTCGACCTATCTTTGCCACCTCGTCGCTCCAATCCTTCAGCTCCTTCAGCTTACGGCCATAAGCGAGGCGCATGAGCCGGATGAACAAATCGGTATAGAGGCGGGTGTCGTCCTCGGCATCCAGCAGATGCATGGCACGGGCCCAGCTGCCGCCGGCAGTATGGGCAAGCTCGGCAGCTACGTCGGCACCAAGGCTATAACGCTCCGTCAGCGCTTGGGCAATCTCCGGCTCGGCAAGGGGACGGAAATTGATGCGCAGGGTACGGCTCTGGATGGTAGGCAACACGCGCTCGGCGTCGTCGCTCACCATCAGGATAACGGTTTCGGCAGGGGGCTCCTCGATGAGCTTCAGCAGTTTATTGGCGCACGACTCGTTCATGCGCTCGGGCATCCAAACAATTACCACGCGGCGTCCTCCCTCACTGGAGCGGAAGCTGAGCTTGCGGATAAGCTCATTCGCCTGGGCGGCATAGAGCTCGCCCTGCTGGTTCTCTGCACCCGCAGCGTGCATCCACTCCCCAAGCTCAAGATAGGGATTGGCAAGAAGAGCATCGCGGAAGTCATAGATAAAATCGTCGCTCTGCGGATAGGTGTCGGCATTTCTGCCGCTGTCGCGCTTGAAGACAGGCATCATGAAATGTACGTCGGGATGAACAAGTTTGTTCATCTTCACGCAAGCAGGGCAATGTCCGCAAGAGTCCGTTAAATCAACGACGCTTGCCGATGTATCCACAGCGAGCTCAGGGTCGTCGAAGAATCCCGCAAAACCAAATGAGGATTCAGCAGCAGGCTGGTTGACAGTTTGGGTGGTTGATTTATTCACCCCCCCGCAGACCAGATAACGTGCAAAGGCTACAGCCATAGGCAGTTTGCCCGTGCCCGCAGGCCCAGCAAACAACTGCGCGTGGGGTATGCGCCCACTCTCCAACTGATGGCGCAACTGCGTCTTCACCTCTTCCTGTCCGACGATATCCTTGAAAAACATAACACTCAGTCTTAGAAAATCTCTTTGGCTACATCGCGCACACTGGGTGTAGCGCCGAGGACATAGAAATGAATACGGGGAACACCGTGACGGATAAGCTCACGGCATTGAGCCGTACACCACTCCACGCCCACACGGCGCACAGCCTCATCGTCCTTGCATGCCATAACGGCTTCCGTAAGCTCAACAGGTATATCGACGTTGAACGTCTTGGGCACGATAGTCAGCTGCGATGCCTTCGTGAGGGGCTTGATGCCGGGGATGATGGGAATGGTGATGCCTGCCGCCCGTGCCCGTTCCACAAAACGGAAATAGACGGCATTATCATAAAACAGCTGCGTCACAGCATACTGTGCCCCACCTTCCTGCTTTTTCAGGAGCCAATGCAAATCGCTCTCCATATTGGGCGCCTCAATATGCTTCTCGGGGTAGCAAGCTACACCATACGTAAAGGGACGCACGGTGCCCTGAATGGGTGTTCCGTCGTCGAAGTAGCCGGCATTAAAGCGGTTTATCTGCTCCTGCAACTCCGTAGCGTGGCTGTAACCGCCTGGCGTGGGAGTGAAACTCGCGTCATCCTTTGCCTTGTCGCCTCGGAGCACCAGCAAGTCGGTAATGCCCAGGAACTGCAAGTCAATCAGGACATATTCCGTCTCCTCGCGCGTAAAACCGCTGCAAAGGATATGAGGCACGACGGGAATGCCGTAGCGCGCCTTGATAGCGGCAGCCACAGCCACAGTACCAGGACGTTTGCGTACCGCCACACGTTCGTAGAGCCCAGGAGCCGTTTCGCGGTAGATGCGCTCGCTGCGATGGGTGGTGATATTGACATACTGCGGATTAAACTCGCGCAGCATATCAATGTCGGCAAACAGCCGCTCAATGCCCATCCCCTTCAGCGGGGGCAGTACTTCAAACGAAAAACCAGTCGTACTTTTTATCTCATCCATTTCGGCTGCGAAAGTAGTACTTTTTTTAGAAAAACTCAAATAATTCCTGCTTTTTCGCCCTATGCAGCCAGTCTTTAACGCTGTCGCCACAGAGTTTAACGCTATCGGCACAACGTTTAACTCTACGACGCCAGCGCACTGGGCTACGGATTTATTCCAAGCATCTAAAAAAGGCTCCAATAAATGCAAATAAATTTGCATTATCGCTCGATACTTATTACTTTTGCACTCTCTATACCTTTTTCAACTATGAAGAAAACACTTCCCCTACTCCTTCTGTTGGTGCTCTGCACCTGCACCCATGCTGCACGGACGGCTTCGTCGGGCGACGTCCCCAGCGAGAAACTGACGCTGTGGTACACGGCTCCTGCTACTGAATGGATGAACGAGGCCTTGCCCTTGGGTAACGGACAGTTTGGCATCACCTTCTTCGGCGGTGTGGAACAAGAGGAGATCCAGTTCAACGACAAGACGCTCTGGACGGGCACTAGTGGAGACCCCATCGGCGCAGGCAGCGGCTACGGCAGCTACCGCAACTTCGGCAATCTGATTATTAGGTCAACAGGTCAACAGGTCAACAAGTCAACAGGTCAACAGGTCAACAAGTCAACGGGTCAACAAGTCAACGGGTCAACAAGTCAACAGGTGGAGGGGTATCGTCGTGAGCTCGACATTCAGAACGCCCTGGGGCACGTGACGTACACGCTGGACGGCATAAACTATGAGCGCGAATACTTCGTCTCCTACCCTGCCGAGGCTGCCGTTCTGCGGCTGAAAGCCTCCGGCAAAGGAAACATCAACGTAGCGCTCAGCCTGACCGATGCCAACGCCAGAGCCTATCCCTCCGAAGCCTCGGGCATCCAATACAGCACCGAGGGCATCTCCTTCAGCGGCAAGCTGGATTTGCTCAACTACCATTTCCGCCTGGCTGTCAAGCCCCAAGGACGGAAGGCAAAGGCTGAGGTGACAGACGATGAGCTGCGCATCACGGGGGCTGACGAACTGCTTATCATCATGCGGGGCAGTACGAACTTCTCGGAACTTGACAACAGCTATATCTACGACGCCCGTCTGCTGCCCGACAGCGTTGACGGCATCGTCAACCGTGCCCTTGCGCAGCCTTACAAAAAGCTGAAGGACGATCATGTGAAGGATTACCGTCACCTCTTCGACCGTTGTCGCTTCACCCTCACGCCTAACAATGCCAACACGCTGCCTACGGATGAACTTATCAAGGAGTACAATAAAAGACCCACCTCCGACCCCTCCCGTGATGGAGGGGAGGGCACCCTCTTCCTCGAGGAGCTTTACTTCGCCTACGGGCGCTACCTGATGATTAGCAGCGCACGCGGCATCGGGCTGCCCAGTAACCTGCAGGGCATCTGGAACCACTCGAACCGCCCTGCGTGGAACTGCGACATCCACTCTAACATCAACGTGCAGATGAACTACTGGCCTGCTGAAGTCACCAACCTCAGCGAGCTCCACATGACCTTCATCGACTATGTCTATAACGAGTCGATAGGCCGTTCGAAGGCCGACGGCAAGGACACCCAGTGGCAGAAGAACGTCTATAACTACCTCTCCACAACAGGACGCGACGGTGGTCCTACACAGCAGCGCGGCGGATGGTTCCTCTCCACCGAGAACAACATCTTCGGACGCTGCTCGCGCTGGACGGGACAGAACTACGCCGTAGCCAACGCCTGGTACTGCATGCACCTTTGGCAGCACTACCTCTACACGCTCGACAAGGACTACCTTCGTAACAAGGCGCTGCCCGTCATGCTCTCTGCCGTAGAGTTCTGGAAGAACCGTCTGGTGCGCGATGAGAGCGACGGCACCTGGGTTTGCCCCTACGAATTCAGCCCTGAACACGGTCCTGTGGGGGCTGTCACCGCCCATGCCCAACAGCTGGTTTACACGCTCTTTGAGAACACGCTGGCAGCCATTGAAGCATTAGGAATGAAGAATGAGGAATTAGGAATTGATGAGCTGCGAAGTTATTTTGCCCATCTTGACAACGGCTTGCATACCGAGGTCGTCCCCCGTGCTAACGGAGAGACACTCCTGAGGGAATGGAAGGATGTCAGCCAGCAGGATGCCGGCGAATGGCCTCATCACCGCCACCTCTCGCACCTCATCGGCCTCTATCCGGGCACACAAATCAACCCCACCGACTGCGACAGCATCTATCAGGCAGCCCTCCGCTCACTCACCTGGCGCGGCATGAAGGCTACTGGCTGGGCCATGGGCTGGAAGGTATGCCTCTGGGCTCGCGCCAAGAACGCCGAGAATGCCCACACGCTGCTCCACAACGCCCTTGCGCCCGCTAGCATGGGACGTACCGACTACAACGGCAGCGGCGCAGGCATCTACAACAACCTCTTCGACGCCCATCCACCCTATCAGATCGACGGCAACTTCGGCGTTACGGCGGGCATTGCCGAGATGCTCATGCAGAGCCATGCCGGCTACATCGACCTCCTCCCTGCCCTCCCCGACTGTTGGGCATCAGGCAGCATCCACGGACTCAAGGCACAGGGCGGCTATACCGTCGATATCGACTGGGCTGAAGGCAAGCTGACGAGCGCTGTCATCACCTCGCCCTTCGGTGGTGCCGTCCACGTCAGACTGGGCGACAATGAGTGTACCCTCGACACGCATGCTGGAAAGCAATACACCTTAGACAACACACTAACCCTTTTACAACGCTAACCATGAAAAAGACACTTATCACATTCATCCTTTGCCTCTCCGCCACCCTGCTCACGGCAGGCATAGTGAACGACGGCATCTACCGTATCGTCTGTGCCGGCAACAGCAAGGTCGTCATTGAGGACGCCCAGACGGGCAAGCTCTATTGCGGCAACAAGGGATCGGACACCTCCTTCGAACAACTCTGGCGCATCACGGGCATCAGCGGCGACAGCTATTCCATGCAGAACCTCCTCACGCAGCGCTACATACAGGCCGACGGCTCAAGTCAGTTCTACACAGGCAAGTCATCCGCAGGCATCTTCATCACCCAGAATGCCGCCGTCAGCAGCTTCCTCAACATCTACGTCAACAACGGCTACAAATACTGGAACTATCAGGGCGGCACGGGCCTGCTCGTCACCTGGAGCGCCTGCACCGGCGACAGCGACGCGCAGAACAACCGCAGCGCCTGGAAACTGGTGTCGGTGGACGTTGACCAAGACCTGCTGGCGCTTGCGCAGAAGGAGTTTCAGGAGACGCAGGGCATCATCGACAATGCCGCCACGTATGCCGCAAACGTTAAGACGTTCTTCACCGACGATAGCGCCGAGGAACTCGTAGCCGACTATGCCGCTATGGACGAAAGTAGCCTGCGGGCTGCCATGGACGGCAAGCTGCCCCCCGCCATCATCGACTACGCCGTCAACCTCGCTGCCGACAAGTGGGCTAGCAAGTGGGAGAAGATGTTCCGCTTTGGCACCTACAAGGCCTACGGCGACCCCGACTACTGGTCGAGCGCCATGCACAACAGCGTACACGGCTACCTGAACAATCCCACGGGCATCCGCGTTGACAACGGGCAGCTGCTCTACCTCTTCGTGGGCGACAACATCCCCTCGAACGCCACGCTGGAGATAGAGACGCTGGCCGGCACGGGGAGCGTCAAGGGTACGCGCACCAAGCTCAAAAAGGGACTTAACATCGTCTCCTCTGGCCAAAACGACCAAGCCGTCTTTGTCCGCTACACCGCCGGCACGCGCCTCAACAACAACCTTGTGCTTGCCGACTTCCCCGACCTGCGCATCAACATCCAGGGCGGCACCGTCAACGGCTATTGGGACATCGCCCGCCACACCAACGACGACTGGAAGGAGATGATAGCCGACAAAAACCTCTTCTCCGGCTTCTCTATTCAGGTGAAGGGGCGCCACGTGCTCTGGAACATGAACAGCAAGCTCGTGCGAAAGTATGTCCCCGACCATATTGTGGAGTCCATCAGCGTGTGGGACAGCATCCAGATTTGGGAGTGCCGGCAGATGGGCTTGGAAGAGGCTGTCCCTGCCAAGCACGACTTCGTGCTCAACTGCGTCTCCGTCACGGGCGACAACTACATGTATGCCTCCGGCAGCCACACTGCCTACAACGAATCGACGCTCAGCAGCATCCTCTACTACACCAACTACCGCGACGGCGCTGGCGGTGCCTACTGGGGCCCTGCCCACGAGACGGGACACAACAACCAATACCTCATCACCTTCCCGGGCGGCACAGAGGTGTCGAACAACATGTTCTCCAACATCGTTGTCTATAGCGGCGGCAAGGGCACCTCGCGCGGCGTGGGTGTCCGCGACGGCGTCTGCAAGGACTTCGGCAAAAGCTGGTTCGACCGCGACATCTGGCAGCAGACACGTATGTACTACCAGCTCTACCTCTACTTCTACGAGCTGGGCAAGGACAAGGACTACATCCCCAACCTCTACAAAGCCCTGCGTGCCGACCCCATGGTGAACCATAACAGCTCCACCGTCAGCGGGCAGGATAGCTGGCTGAAGTTCGCCCTCAAATGTTGCCAGATAGCCAATGCAGACCTCTCGGAGTTTTTCGAGAGCTACGGTTTCTTCGTCCCCGTCAGCAACCGGCTTGTGGAAGACTACAGCAACTCCTACGTCACGATGACAGAGCGGACTGCCCAGCAGTTCCGCGAGAAGATGCAAGCCTATGAGAAGAAACTCGGCAACCTTGTCTTTGTGGAAGACCGCATCTACGCTGCCTATGGACGTGAGCCTTGGGGCAGCCCTGACAAACTCCGCATCGACTACAGCAGCGAGTGGCCCCTTGGCAAGATGGGCGACGTGGGACAGTATCTCGACTACGAGGACGAGACGCTCGTTCCCTCGGGCTACACCTACACCCGCAAAGGACTGAAGATAACCATCAACCACGCCGAGGGCAAGGGAGCCGTGGGCTTCAAAGTCTATAATGCCGATGGCACGCTGGTGGCCATCTCCAACACCTACACCTTCAACCTGCCGCAGACAATGGACGGACAGAAAATCAAGGTGGTGGCTGCCGCCCCCGTAGGCAACAACGATGCCGAGATCCTCTCCTCGGCCCTTGCAGGCACGGAAGCCGAGCAGTTGGAAGCCCTCAAGTCATCCCTCAGCACCGCCAAGAGCTATTTGGCCATGACAGACTCCACCAACGCCGTCGTGGGCTGGTTCATCGCTTCTGCCATTGAGCCGCTGCAGGCCGCCTATGACAATGCCAAGGCAGCCATGGACAACGCCGACCAGACGGCACATACCTACGGCGAATGGTCCATCGTAGTGGATGATGCCGTGAGTGAACTGCTGAACGACAACAGCGCCAAGGTGGCCCTGCGCCCCAACAACTGCTACGCCCTTTACCTCTACACCTACAGCAGCTACTGTGCCGCCAACCTGTCAGGCGGATTGAAGGGCAATATGCTCGACCCTGCCGAAAACCTCTCCAAGCAGTGGGTCTTTGTCCCCGCAGCCGCCCAGGGCAGCTATTACATTCAAAACTTCGAGAGCGGAAAGTACATCTCCTACATCGCCTCCGGCAAGCGCATCACAGCCGAAGCCGACGACACGAAAAACGCCCTGCTCTTTAGCCTGGTGGAGAGCGGCATTGGCCGATTTGCTCTCTACTGCAAGAGCCAGAACCTCTACATGGGCTATGCCAGCAACAAGGACATCGTGGGCAAAACCAGCGAGACGGACGCCCTCTGGGTGCTCAAGCTTGTCAGCGATAACTACTCCGATGCCCTGCTCGCCCGCGCCGAAAAAGATTTGGCCGAGGCCCGGCACATACTGGGCGAAGTCTTAGACCCATTGGTCGATTGTATATGTGTAGCGGACAATGTCGTTCCACTGACAGAAACCTTTGAGGAGGATGTCCTCACCCTCGTCGACTTCGTGGGAGAAGTGGAGAGTGCCTGCTATCTCCGCAACTACGATGCCCTTGAGAAACTGTTGCCCCAGCTGGAGGCTGCCATTGCTGCCGTCAAGGATGCCTACCTCATCCAGCAGACGATGCCTAATATGACCTATATTACCACCAATGGCGATGGCACAGCCTATTGCTATGCCATTCAGAACCTCAAGACACGCATGTACTGCTACCTCGATGACGGCACAGGCCGTTATGCCGGCAACATCTGCACAGGTGAACTCGTCGAAAACGACCATCGTTTCTGGTTCTACTTCATGCCATTAGGAAACGATAGCGAATGCTTCATCTACAACCTTGCCACCTTCCTCCCCGCTGCCATCAACAGCAGCTACATCGACATCAGTGGCAAAAAGGATTCTACCCCCTTCACGCTGACGCTCAACGAAGATCAGACAGGCTTCATCATCGCTAACGACGACAACTACTGGGCCACGCAGACCTCGGGGCAAATGTATGCCCAGATACGTAAGACGCCTTCGGAATGGCGATTCGTCCCCGTCGGTACTTACCAGTTCACAGGCATTCATTCACCTTTCGAAGACACCAAGGAAGGCTATCTCTTCGACCTCACGGGCCGTCGCATCGAAACACCCTCTTCGGGGCTATATATCCACAACGGAAAGAAAGTTTACATTAAATAAGAAGAACGATTGAAAGAATTTGTCATCTCTGAAGCGCAAACTGAGCTTGCCGTGCTCGTTGCCCTTGTCACTCCCCAACAGAACGAGCAGAAGACCACCGAGTACCTCGACGAACTGGAGTTTCTTGCTGACACCGCAGGAGCGCAGACGGTGAAGCGCTTTACGCAAAAAGTAGAAGGCGCCAGCAGCGTCACCTACGTGGGCAAAGGTAAGCTCGACGAAATAAAGCAGTACCTCCAAGCCCGCATCGACAATGAGGAGGAGCCTGTGGGTATGGTCATCTTCGACGATGAACTCTCAGCCAAACAGCTCCGCAACATCGAGCAGGCGCTGGGCGTGAAGATTCTCGACCGTACCAGCCTCATCCTCGACATCTTTGCCATGCGAGCCCGCACGGCAAGCGCCAAGACGCAGGTGGAGCTGGCACAGTACAAGTACATGCTGCCTCGTCTGCAACGTCTGTGGACGCACCTTGAGCGTCAGGGCGGTGGCTCTGGCGCAGGTGGCGGAAAGGGCTCCGTGGGTTTGCGTGGCCCGGGTGAGACGCAGCTGGAGATGGACCGTCGTATCATCCTCAACCGTATGTCGCTGCTCAAGCGCCAGCTGGCAGACATCGACAAGCAGAAGGCCACGCAGCGCAAAAACCGCGGACGGCTCATCCGCGTGGCGCTTGTCGGCTACACCAACGTGGGGAAGTCCACGCTGATGAACCTGCTGGCAAAGAGCGAGGTGTTTGCCGAGAACAAGCTGTTTGCGACGCTCGACACCACCGTGCGTAAGGTAATCATCGAAAACCTGCCCTTCCTGCTCAGCGACACGGTGGGCTTCATCCGCAAGCTGCCTACCGACCTTGTTGATTCGTTCAAGAGCACACTCGACGAGGTGCGCGAGGCTGACTTGCTGGTGCACGTCGTGGATGTCTCACATCCCGATTTCGAGGAGCAGATACGTGTCGTCGGTACCACGTTGGCTGACCTAGGCTGTGCCGAGAAACCCACTATGACGGTGTTCAACAAAATCGATGCCTACTCCTTTACACCCAAGGCGCCTGACGACCTCACGCCGAAGACGAAGGAAAACATCACCCTCGACGAGCTTCGCGCCACATGGATGGCACGCATGGGCGACGACTGCATCTTCATCTCCGCCGCCCAGAAGCAGAACATCGACGCCCTGAAAACCCTTCTCTACAACAAAGTCCGCGAGCTCCACGTGCAAAAGTACCCCTACAACGATTTTCTCTATCCCACAGATTCAGACTATCAGACTTCAGACTAACAGACTTCAGATAAATGTTTTACTAAATAAAAAAAGTATCATGGCAGAATTCAAGTATGCGCCGATGTTCCAGCTCGGCAAAGATGAAACAGAGTATTACAAAATCCCCGGCTCGGAGAAGTACGTCAGCGTGGGCAGCTTTGAGGGGCACGAGATGCTGAAAGTGGAGAAGGAAGCCCTCACGGTGATGGCCAACACCGCCTTCCGCGATGTCAGCTTCCTGCTGCGCCGCTCGCACAACGAGCAGGTTGCCAGCATCCTCAGCGACCCCGAAGCCAGCGACAACGACAAGTACGTCGCCCTCACCTTCCTCCGCAACGCCGAAGTCTCCGCCAAGGGCAAGCTGCCCCTCTGCCAGGACACCGGCACCGCCATCGTCCACGGCGAGAAAGGCCAGCAAGTGTGGACGGGCGGCGGTGACGAGGAAGCCCTTTCGCTCGGTGTCTTCAAGACCTACACCGAGGAGAACCTGCGCTACTCGCAGAACGCCCCCCTCACCATGTACGAGGAGGTGAACACCCGCTGCAATCTCCCCGCCCAGATTGACATCGAGGCCACCGAGGGCATGGAGTACTGCTTCCTCTGCGTCACCAAGGGCGGCGGCTCGGCCAACAAGAGCTACCTCTATCAGGAGACCAAGGCGCGCATCCAGAACCCCGGCACCCTCATCCCCTTCCTCGTGGAGAAGATGAAGAGCCTCGGCACCGCTGCCTGCCCGCCCTACCACATCGCCTTCGTCATCGGCGGCACGTCGGCAGAGAAGAACCTCCTTACCGTGAAGCTCGCCTCCACCCACTTCTACGACAGCCTGCCCACCACGGGCGACGCCACAGGGCGCGCTTTCCGCGACATCGAGCTGGAAGCCCAGCTGCTGGAGGAAGCCCACAAGATTGGGCTTGGTGCCCAGTTCGGCGGCAAGTACATGGCACACGACATCCGTGTTGTCCGTCTGCCGCGTCATGGTGCCAGCTGTCCCATCGGCCTCGGCGTTAGCTGCTCAGCCGACCGTAACATCAAGGCCAAGATCAACCGCGACGGCATCTGGGTTGAAAAGATGGACGACAAACCTTACGAGCTCATCCCCGCCGAGCTGCGCAAAGCCGGCGAAGGCGATGCCGTGAAGATCGACCTCAACCAGCCCATGAAGGACGTCTGCAAGATTCTCACCCAGTACCCCATCGGCACGCGCCTCTCACTGAACGGCACCATCATCGTGGGCCGCGACATCGCCCACGCCAAGCTGAAAGCTCGTCTGGACGCTGGCGAGCCCATGCCGCAGTACATGAAGGATCACCCCATCTACTACGCCGGCCCTGCCAAGACGCCCGAAGGCATGGCTTGTGGCTCCATGGGTCCCACGACAGCCGGACGAATGGATCCCTACGTCGATGAGTTCCAGGATCATGGCGGCTCGCTCATCATGCTGGCCAAGGGCAACCGTGCCCAGTGCGTCACCGACGCCTGCAAACGGCACGGCGGGTTCTACCTCGGCTCCATCGGCGGCCCTGCAGCCATTCTGGCACAGGACAATATCAAGAGCATTGAGTGTGTGGAGTATCCCGAACTCGGCATGGAGGCCATTTGGAAAATCGAGGTCGAGGACTTCCCCGCTTTCATCCTCGTCGATGACAAGGGCAACGACTTCTTCCACCAGCTGCCCAGCGTTTGCAAGAAGTAAATGTTCTGGGAAATCCTCATCGGCATTTGGGTCATCAGCACCATCGTATTGGTGTTGCTGGAAAACCGCCATCCGGTCAAGACGCTTGCCTGGATGATGGTGCTGGTGTTCCTGCCTGTTGTAGGATTAGTCCTCTTCTTTCTCTTTGGTATGGGCACCCGCGGCAAGGGGCGTATCCTTGTCAGTGACCAGGACAAGGACACGCTCGCCCGCTTAGCTGCCGAAGCCATTGGTCAGACATCAGATAAGACCTCAGACTTCAAACTTCAGACCTCAGATAATAGTCCTGCATCTAAACCAGTAGACCTTCTACCTTCTATCTCTGACACTCTGCTGCCTACCATGATGCTTCATGCCGCGCGCGTCCCGCTCGTGACAGGCAATGACGTGCAGGTATTCACCGCTTTCGACGACATGTTTTCCACGCTAAAGCGCGACATCGCCGCAGCTACGGACAGTATTCACGTGCAGTTCTTCAAGTTCGAGAACGACGCCATCGGGCGCGAGCTCAGCCAGCTACTCATCCGCAAGGCTGCCGAGGGGGTATCGGTGCGCGTGCTCTACGACTCGGTGGCCAACTTCTTCGTCGGGGCAGGCTTCTACCGTCGTATGCGCCAAAGGGGTGTACAGGTTATCTCATTCATGCGTCTCCACCTTCCCTTCATCCGCCCCTACGCCAACTGCCGCAACCACCGCAAGGTGGTCGTTGTCGACGGGCAGATAGGCTATCTGGGCGGCATGAACATCGCCGAGCGCTACCGTCTCGGCATCCACGGTGGCATTTGGCGCGACACCCACATCCGTCTCACCGGCCCAGCCGTCGGACAAATGCAGGCTTCGTTCCTCACCGACTGGCGTTTTGCCGCAAGCGAACTCATCACCGACGAGGCCCTCTTCCCGCCTCTCCCTCCGACGGGTACCTTGCCCGTGCAGATTGTCCCGGCAGGGCCTATGGACGAATGGAGGAACGTCATGCAGGGGTTGCTTCAGGTCATCGCACAAAGCCGTTCGTACGTTTATATCCAGACTCCCTACTTCATGCCGTCCGAGCCGATAATTACCGTACTGTGCAATGCTGCGCTGGGCGGCGTCGATGTCCGTCTGATGCTCCCTTCGCACGGCGACAAGGGAGCCATCACGCAGCTCGCCTCCTGTTCGTTCCTCCGCGAACTGCTTGCTGCTGGCGTGCGCGTCTGCTTCTACGAGGCCGGATTCCTCCATGCCAAGACGCTCGTCAGCGACGACCGTTTCTGCACCATCGGTTCCACGAACTTCGATTTCAGGAGCTTCGAGCAGGATTTCGAAATCAATGCCTTCATCTACGACACCGCCTTTGCCTGCTCACAGCGCGACGTCTTTCTAGCAGACGAACGCCACGCCCGTTACGTCACCTACGATGAATGGTGCCGCCGTCCCCTCCTCCGCCGCTTCGCCGAGTCCCTCACACGACTATTCTCCCCGTTGATGTAATTGGAGCTATAGTCAATATAGTCTATATTTAAAGTCACTTCACCGTCGGGCCGTGGATGACAAGGTGGCCGTCGGGCGTTATCTCCATGGGGTCGATGAAGGCGACGCGCTCGTCGGGGTTGGAGGTGAGGCGTCCGTGATAGACGGTGAGCATACGGCCGTCGGCGTCGCGGAACATCATGTTATGTCCTGTGCCCATGACGGTGCCGCCCGCGGTGACGTTCTCCTTCAGCACGGGGTTGTCGGCCGACTTGCGGAAGGGGCCGAGAGGGTTGTCGGCCGTGGCATAGCCCACGGCGTAGTGCCCGCCCTGGTAGCAGTTGGCCGAGTACATCATGTAGTACGTGTCGCCCTGACGGAAGATGTACGACCCCTCCGTCCAACGGCGGTTAGCCTCGTGGGCGGTGACAGACTGGCTCTCCCACTCTGCCTGCACGTCGTTGAGCTTCATAGGCGGCTGTAGCAGCAGCTGCGGCTCGCCGATAACGCCACTGAAGTCAGGCTTCATCTCCACGCCGTACACCCAGCTCTCCTCAATCTCCGCATAGCCGCCTGCGGCACGTTCCTTTTGCGCCAGTTCGCTCTCCACGGCGTGCTTATAGCAGCAGCGCGAGAAGTAGAGGTATGTGCGTCCCGTTGCATCGTCGAAGAGCACGTTGGCATCGATTATGGGATAAGGCGGGTCGAAGACGGGGCGGTTCATCAGGTCGCGGAAAGGCCCGGCAGGGCTGTCGCTGACAGCCACGCCGATGCGGAATACCTCCAGGTCGCCCTCAGGGTTATCGCGCTTGTTAGAACTGTAGAAGAGGTAGTACTTGCCATTCCGCTCATAGACCTCGGGCGCCCAGAAGCAGTCGAGATTCCATTGCTCGGGCGTACCGCCCTTGTAGATTTGTCCGCAGGGTTTCCACTCGCGAAGGTCATCAGATACGAAAGCCTCGAAACCGTCACCCAGCGAGGTGCCATACATGTAATAATGGCCATCGGAGGCGTACAGGATAAAAGGGTCTCCCAATTTCACATCCAGGGGATTGGGGCTCTCCCATGCAGCACGCTTGCCGCCCGACGTGCAGGCAGCAAGCGCTATGAGAATCGTCACGATGACTGTAGTACGCAGTGTCTTCATTTCCTGACGGACTTGACAGTGGTGCGTGTGCCATCGGCGTATTCGGTCACGACGATGTAGAGGCCGCGGCTGGCGCCGGTGGTCTCCTTGCCGTCCATGCCGTAGAAGCGGCGCGAGGTCACGACGGGCTCCGTGGCGGCATTGTCCACATGCGAGCCGTCGCCATAGTAGTAGCGGGTGACAGAAATGGTCGTCTCTTGGAACAAGCCGTAGTAGTCGAGGTTGGTCGTGGAGGTGACCTTCGTGGGCAGGCCCTTGGCGTTGTACTCGTATTCATACTTGGTAGTGCCCATATCCATCAGCTCGCCCTCGCCCATGTCATACTTGATTGTCATGAGGTCGGGAAGGCCGTTGGACAGGAAGGTCAGCTCCATCACCATGGTGGGGAGGAACTCGCCTGTCTCGTCGTCCAGCTCGTAGTCGTCTTCGCGATAGATCTGTCCGGCGGCATTGGTGTAGATGACGTAGTAGTCAGTGGCTCCCCAGCCTTGGCTGCCTTGCCAGACATACTCGGTCGTGAAGGCCTTCTCGCCCTCATAGGTGGTGACATTCTTTCTGGAATTCTTCCAGTTGTCACCGTCCCAGTTCTCGTCCAGATCCTCGGTGAGGCGGCCTTGGGCATCGTAAGTGTATGTGTGGCGGTAGTCGTTCGTAAGGCTGCCGTCACTCTGCACATTCTGTGTGAGCTCCACGGTCACGTGGCCGGCAGCATCGTAGGTGTAGGACACCTTCTTCAGCCCCGTACCAAACCAGTCCTTGGAGTCCTCAATCATGGCATAGGCCAACTTGTCGCCCTCGTAGGTGTTGGTGGTTTTCGTGTAAAGCTCCCAGTCATCGTCGTCCCAGTCATACTCCGTCTCGGTGGCGATGCGCTTCTTGGCGTCGTAGGTATAGACGGACTTGAAGGAAGGCACCAGCACGCCCTCGCCGTTGGTGTCCCACGAGACCACGCTGTCGGGGCAGGCAGCCATCATGTCCTCCTCCGTAATGCGGTTGGGCTTCTGCTGCCCCATACGCTGGGCGGCAACGCTCATGCGCTCCTTCACCTGCTGCGGCGCACGCACAGGCTGGGCGTTGGTGGCCAGGATTGCAGCCACGAGAATGATAATCAGTGTAGAAATTTTCTTCATAGACAATATGTTTTTTTATTATACATAGGCATATTTGGGGGCAAAGGTAAAACATCGCAACGAATGTTCCAAATTTTTACGGAAAAATCGTATGACTATGACCTTGAAATATCAGAAAACAATAAGTCCTGTAAACTCTTTGCCTACAAGACTAACGTTTCTAGTGCCCAACTGACTTACCCCAGAAGTATGTTGTGTTATCCTGACCTCATACATACAGCTCAAATGCCTAACGACTTGAACATTTCCTCTGAGGAAGAGAATTTCTCTATACGGCCAGCCTGTTTGTCCTCCTGCGAACGGAGATAGCTGCTCTTCGCCTTGGGCGTTACCTTTGACATGGGCACTCCCAACGCTTGCAGATAGGCCATCAGCGCCTTGCCGCTGGTGGTTCGTTCGTTTAATGTGATTGTATAAGTTGCCATCTTTCTATTGTTTTCGACTGCAAAGATAAACGACAGCAGGCAAAAATGCAAGAAAAAGGCAAAATTGTTTTTGAGGATGACCATTCCCCAAAAACGGATGAATAGTTCGGTTTTGTGTATTGAATTCACCAATCCGCTTTGGAGCTTCGCGTAGGGTGCGGGCGAAGAGGGCTACAGGGTCGGAGCCCTCGGGCGGAGGGTCGGGAACGGCATCGACGATGGCCATGATGAAACGACACGCAGCGCCGAACGCGAGGGAGCAACCGTCTCCAGACGGGGGAAGGGACTGACTGCCGTGGGGTTTGCACTTGATTTTACGGATGCCTGGCAGAAGGCTGGGCGTATAGAACAGAAGGGCCTTCGTACACGATAGAAGGGCCTTCGTACAGAACAGAAGGGCGGGCGTAGCGGGGCGAAAAATGGGCGGAAAAATGTAACAACCGCGACGATCAAATATACCGAAAAAAGGCGGGGGTTCGCGCTTAAAGGATGGGGCGCGTGGTAGAGGTTGTGGCGTACACGGTTAAAAGACAGACGCATACGATGTCGGACATATCTGTAATGCTCCGCGAAAGAGCGTAACCTTGTAACCTGTAACCTTTGTAACCTTTCCTTTCGCACGGGTACGCACGCGTGGTTACTATATATTGGAAAGTTATAAGTATTATTTATAATATAATATATAATTAATATATTTCCATATATCTTAATATATATAATATCGCGCACACGTGCGAAAGGCGAAAGGTTACAGGTTACAAGGTTACAAGGTTACATCTGCGATTTTGAATTTTAACAGAAATAACCGAGTTTTTTTTGATAAATATGGCGCTTACTCCAAAGGGGATTAATCCTCAAAGTCGTACCGATCCAGCAGTTTGCCACATTTCGAACAGAAGATTTCGTGCTTGTGAATGACGTTTCCGCAGTCGTTACAACGATACGTGCGCTCTTCCTGCCTTTCGTGGTTCTCTCGTGCTTCGTTGTCTTTTCTTTCTTCTGTATCCATACTATCATGTTTACGTTTTTTCCTTTCCATTAAGGTTGCTCGTCGGTGGCAGGGCGATGCTCGTTCTTCTCCAGGAAAGCGATACGGCGGGTGGTCTCGTCCTGCATGATGCTGAGCTTGTGGACGGCCTGCAGCGCCTGCGCCAGTTCATAGACATCGGCAATGGCACGGGTGTCGGAGGCAGTGAGCGTGGTGGTGTAGGTCTTGTCGCCCAGATAGTCCACCTTGACCGCCTGGCCGGCATGAAGGGCTATCCACTGGATGACATCGCCGTCGGTCTCGCCCAGCACGTAGTCGTTGCGCTCGGTCTTGGCGAGGGCGTCGGACGACTCGTAGGTGTCCGTGCGGGCAGGCGTCTGGGCAAAGGTGTCGCCGACATAGACTTTCACGGCATGATGGTGGATGTACGCCGCCCCGCGCCAGAACGAGGTGAGCACCATGCGCCCATGCTCGTCGACGGTGGCACGCAGGTAGCAGCGCTGGGCGTTCTGCTCCAGCTTCTGCGAGGGGGCGCTGTAGCGCCCGATGTCCTGGTACTGGGCGTCCTTCTCGAACGTGAAGCGCGGCGTGAGCTCCTCGACACGGGCCACGCTGATGACCAGCAGGCTGTCGGTGTAGGCGTAGGTGCGCCGGGCCTCGGCCAGCTCCACCTGCCGCAGCAGGGCTATGCCCGCCTTGCGTGCCTCGAAGGCCTTGGGATAGACCACCTTGATGCTGTCGATGTTGGCCTTGGCCTCGTCGAACCGCCCGGCATCAAACGCCGTCTGCGCCGCCGTGAGGAACCGGCCTGCCGACTTTTCGACATCCTCGCCGCAGGAGAGGAGGAACAGGAGGCCTAGTACGAAAAGCATTTTATACTTCATCTTACAATGTTTTTTAGGAGTTAAGAGATTGATTTAGTCAAGAGTTAAGAATTAAGAGTTAAGAAAAATAGCCTTGACATTCAGTACGCCGCATACAGAAACATTCTTTCTTAACTCTTAACTCTTAATTCTTAATTCTCATTTGTACAGCGGGCCGAAGTTGGCGCAGGCGCGGAAGTCGGCGCCCTCCTTGTCCATGCCGAAGGCGTTCCACGCAGCAGGGCGGAAGATGTCGGCATCGGCCACGTTGTGCATGCAGACGGGGATGCGCAGGATGCTGCAAAGCGTCAGCATGTCGGCTCCGATATGTCCGTAGGCGATGGCGCCGTGGTTAGCTCCCCAGCAGTTCATTACGGAATAGACATCCTTGAAGCAATCCTTTGTGGGGTCGAGGTGAGGCACGAACCAGGTAGTGGGCCAAGTGGGATCGGTACGCTTATCGAGAATGTCGTGGGTCTTCGGGTCAAGTTCCACCGTCCAGCCTTCGGCCAGTTGCAGTACAGGGCCGAGGCCTTGCACCATATTCAGGCGCATCATCGTCATCGGCATGCCGCCCTTAGTGACGAAGTGCGAGCTATAGCCTCCTCCGCGGAAGTAGTCGCGGTCGGCAGGCATCCAGTTGGTCGCCTTCAGACAGGCTTCCACGTCCTGGTCGGTCAGCTCCCAGTAAGGCTTGATGGTGGGCTTGCCGTCCTTATCGGTGGCAGCACCCGTAGCATCGAGCGTCGTGGCACCACTGTTGATGAGATGGATGAAGCCGCCTGCTGCAGCACCTTCTGGACGCTTACCTGCCACGCGCTCCACAGCCTCAGGACTCCAATAGGTGCGGATGTCGGAGAACATCACACCACGATTGGTGAGCAGGTGACCGAAAAGCATCGTCATACCGTTGAGGAAGTCGTTCTCGGTGGCCAGAATTTTCGCCTCACGTTTGCCGTTCCAGTCGAAGGAAGTGCAGAGCATCGATTCCGGGAAGTCGAAGTTGGGTTTGTAGTCGGTCCACTGACGTTGACCCTGTACACCACCTGCGATAGCGTTATGGCCCAGAGCTTCTTCCTTATAGCCCATCTCAAGCAGGCGCGGGTTACCTTCCATGAGGTCGCGGATAATCATCATCGTCTTGACGGTGAACTCCCAGTCGGCATCTTTCTCCTCGCGGTTCTTGCCCTTACCCTTGCCGCTAAAGGTGGTCATCGGCGTGCCAGGGAAGAGGGGACGGTCCTCGTTATAGTCGTGACCCTCCTGGGGCTTGCAGTATTTTTCTACCCATTCCATCGCATTTTTGAACTCCTCGGGGTCAAAGATATTGAAATCGACGCGACGCAGGATTTCGACGAGCGAGACATATTCTGTACGCATTCCCAGGTACTCCTGCAGGAAGTCGGCGTTGACGATGGAGCCGGCGATGCCCATGCAGGTGTTGCCAAGCGAGAGGTATGACTTGCCGCGCATGGTGGCCACAGCCTGGGCAGCACGGGCAAAGCGCAGAATCTTCTCTGCCACGTCGGCAGGGATGGTATTGTCGTCAAGGTCCTGCACATCATGGCCGTAAATGCCGAAGGCGGGCAGCCCCTTCTGGGCATGGGCGGCGAGGACGGCAGCCAGATAGACAGCGCCCGGGCGCTCGGTGCCGTTGAAGCCCCACACGGCCTTCGGCCAATGGGGACTCATGTCCATGGTCTCGGAGCCGTAGCACCAGCAGCTGGTGACAGTGATGGTGGCGCCGACGCCCTCGCGTTCGAATTTCTCCTGGCAGGCAGCAGCCTCGGCCACACGGCCGATGGTGCCGTCGGCAATGACGCACTCCACAGGACTGCCGTCGCCGTTGCGGAGGGTGGTGGTGATTAACTCGGCTACGGCATGTGCCAGCGCCATGGTCTTGTTCTCAAGGCTTTCGCGAACGCCGCCCTGGCGTCCGTCGATGGTGGGACGAATCCCGATTTTGGGGTACTTCATTATAAGTTAAGAGTTAAGAATTAAGAGTTAAGAATTAAGAGTCATTATAAGTTAAGAGTTAACTAAAGATTGCTTTGGCGCGGGAGGCGACGGTGCCGTCGGCTTTGCGGAGCTCGAGGTCGTATTCGTCGACATTGGCGTTAGAGACATAGACAGCGAGCTCCTCGCCGTAGCGGCACTCGGTGCTGTAGCTGATTTCGAAACGATGGACGGGGCGCTCACGCAACAGCTCCAGCGGCAGCGCACCGAGGTAGTGCTCGATGTAGCGGATGCTGTTGAAGTGGCCGTTGTAGTCGATGTCGCAGAAGAGCGGACGAAAGGTGTATGCCGGCTCGGTGGCGGTGACACGGGCACGGGTGGTGCGCGCAATGGGGCAGTCGGGGTGCTCGGGTGCCACACAATCGACATGGTCGGGGAGCGCCTGCGCAATGTCCAACGCCTGACGCGTGTCCAAGTCCATCAGCGCCCACACGGAGGTGGCATAGCCTATGGCCTTGCCCGCCGCATCGAAGATGGCAAAATGACGGTTGGAGAAGAAGCGCGACACGCTGTCAATCCACGTCTTGATGGAGTATGTCTCAAATTCGTAGGGATAGTGGTCCATCTGGATGAGCAGACGCGAGAACACCCACGCCTGGTGCTGCTCCAGCAAGGCTTGACGCCCGATGCCCAGCTTCTCGGCATGGGACGCCGCGGTGTTCAGCAGCTGATTGCCCAGCACCGCCAGCGAGAGGTGCGACGTGCAGTCGGAGTGGAAGGACTCGACGATAAAATGGCTTTCGCCTATCAGAGGTACGTTCACTTTATTCTTGGATGTTAATGTTTTTACAGTCGTCGAGGACACGGAAATGCTCGGTGACGCCACGCAGATAGGGATAGTCGGTGGTCATCTCGATGCGGTTACCCCGGAAGGTGAGGCCATCGACGGAGTAGAGGTAGAGGATGCGGGGGTCGAAGACACGGAAGGTGTTGTCCTCGATGGTGATGCCGTGGTGGTAGCACTCGCCGCTGGTGCGGTCGGGTACACCGCTGCCCACGCTGATGCAGGCGTTACCCCACACGCGGTAGCCGAAGTTGCAGTTCTCGAAGACGTTGTCGCGGATGGTGACATCGCGCACACCGGACTGCTCAAACCAATAGTTGCCGTCGCCCTCGAAGAGGATGGCTGCGCCCGGGATGTGGAAGTAGTTTTTCTCTATCACCACCTTGCCACGGGAGCCGATGAGGAGGCCGCGGGCACGGTTGCCGCTAAAGGTGCAGCCGCTGATGAGCACGTCGGGGTAGTCGTCGTCCTGCGCCACCACCATGTCGGGCTCGATGCCTTCGGGGAGGTCGGCGGTGAAGGTGACGTTTGTAATGAGCTTGTTGAGTACCTCGACGCTCTTCACCGTAGCACGGCAGAACTGCGTCATGGTCTTGTTGCGGACAATCTCCACCGTCATGCCCGGACGGAGGAACTGCAATCCCTGCTGGGCATCGTTGCGCCAGCTGAGCTGGAGGCTACGGGGCGACGTCTGACGGTCGATGCCCATGTAGAGGCCGTGGATGTTGGTGTCGTCGTCCTTCTGATTGCGGAAGGTGCAGTCAATCATGCGGATGTAGCCGCTGCAGTTGACGAAGTGGGTGGCATCGGCAGTGATGCTGACCACACGGCCCTTGCCCGGCGAAGGCACAATGACGAGGTGGTTGAGCTCGATGTTACGGCTCATCTGGGCGATGACGCCCATGCCGCCGCAGTGGTAGAGGTTGACGTCGCGGATGAGGATGTCGTGGCTGTCGGCGATGAAGAAGCCCGGGTTGATGCGCTTGGCGGCGCCCAGCACCATGACATTGCCCACGGTGGCCGTGATGTCCTTCTTATAGATGCGGTAGAGGCGGTCGCCAACCTGCTCGGCGGGGAGCGTCTGGCGGGAGAGCCAGTAGTCGGAGGCGTTGAAGGCCACCTCGTCTTTCACGGGGTCGTACTCCAGCATATTGCCGAAGGGATAGGTGGTCCACTCGCTGTCCATGATGTAGAGGCAGCCGTTGTCGAGCCCTATGCGGTAGTCGGCAGGGAACTCAAGGTCGAGCCAGCCGTCACCTACGCCGCGGATGATGCCTTCGGAGTGGAAGGTGTGGGTGAAGTCGATGTTGATGCCGCTGATGGTGATGTCCGCGCAATCCTGTAGGCTGAAGGGCGACATGAAGTCGGTGAACAGCAGCGTGGTGTTCTGTCCGCGAACGGCGAAGTGGCTCATGCCGCCGAGGTCGAAGGCGATGCGCTTGAGGCTCTCGTCGTTGTTGCTGATGAACTGATAGCGCTCGTAGGCAGCATCGAGGCGGATGTTGAGTGTGCCCTCGGGGAGCACCAGCTCGGCAGCATGGGTGCGGCGGCACTCTTCAAGCGCGGCACGGATAGCCGGCATGGCATCGTCGTTACTCGCATCGGTGAGATAGTCTTTCAGATAGACCGCGCCTCCACCTTCCTGCGCACAAGAGACAAAAAGCGTTGCAACAACAGCAAACAAAGCGATAAAACACTTTTTCATAGTTTACGATATTTATTCCTCATTTCTAATTCCTAATTGATAATTCTCTCCCACCCTTCCAAGCACGAAGAATGGAACTCGGTGGCAGACGTGGCGACGGCCAGCACGCGGATATTGCGCGGACGCACGCCGCCTCCGACAAGGATGATGGGGTTGGGCGTATCGTAGAGCGACGGCTCCTTGCTTCTCCTCACCAAGCCCGCTATCAACCCGCAACCATCAACGGCCGTTTTTCTATGGCCGGAGGTGAGGATGCGGTCGATGCCCAGCATGGCAATGTCGTCGTAAGACTGCTCAGGGTCGTAGCAGACATCGAAGGCCCGATGAAACGTAATGGACATTCCCTTTGCGGCATTCACAAGAAACCTCATCGCCTTTTTATCGACGCTGCCTTCTACGGTCAGCGCACCGATGACCACGGCGTTCACACGGCGCACAGTGCCATCAGGAGCCGCTGCAGCAAGCTGACGAATATGCTCAATGCTGCGAACCATCGTCGCCACCTCCTCGTCGGTATAGACGAAGTTGCCCGCACGGCAGCGCACCAGCACATTGACGGGGATGCTCACCGCCGCCAACGTAGCAAGGATGTTTTCGTCAGAAGGCGTCAACCCGTCAAGCGCCAGCTGCTCGCACAGCTCAATGCGCTGTGCCCCCGATGCCTCGGCCCGTCGGGCATCGTCGGCACTCTGGCAGCAACATTCAAGGAAATACGACATGACGATTTACGATTTATAATTCCTCATTCCTAATTTTTCATTCTACCATTTTACCGGTATTTTCCCTCATCCTCGTCGCCCAACATCGAAAGGTAGGAGTTGTAGCGCGAGGCGGCAATAAGGTGGTCGTCCAAGGCGCGGAGCACAGCGCAACCCGGCTCGTGGGTGTGGGTGCAATTGGTGTAGCGACAATCCTTTGAGAAGCGGAATATCTCGCGGAAGTAATGGCTGATTTCTTCCCGCTCCATGTCGAACGTGCCAAAGCCTTTGATGCCCGGCGTATCAATGAGCCACGAGTCCGTGCCGACGGGGAGCGGAAACATCTCGCTAAAGGTGGTCGTGTGCATGCCCGTGTTGTGAGCATCGGAAATCTCCGCTGTCTTCTGGTGAATGCCCGGCACGAGGAGGTTCAGCAGCGTGCTCTTTCCCACCCCGCTATTCCCGCTGAGCAGCGTTGTCTTCCCTGCCAGCTCAGGCAGCAACGTGAAAGGCGATGCCTCTGAACGCTGCCCTTCCGCCGCGCACGATATCAGGTGGCACGGATAGCCCAGCCCTTCGTAAAGCGTGGCAAGCATCTGTGCGATGTGCTGCTCGGCCTCATCGTAACGATCCATCTTATTGATGACAATGCTGACGGGGATGCGGTAAGCCTCCGCCGTGGCGAGGAAACGGTCGATGAACGTAGTGCTGGTCTCGGGGTAGTTGACGGTAACAAGCAGCAGACATTGGTCGACGTTACTGGCGAGGATGTGGCTCTGCTTGCTGAGGTTGGAGGCTTTGCGGATGACGTAGTTGCGTCGCTCATCGATGGCGGTAATCCATCCCTCAGGGCCTTCGGAAGAGGCGGTGCCCTCGGCAACGGTGAACGTCACGCGGTCGCCCACCGCTACAGGATTGGTGCTGCGGATACCCTTCAGCCGGAAGTTCCCCTTCACACGACAATCCACCCGTGCTCCCTCGGAAGTGAGCACGGTGTAATGGCTTCCCGTATTACGGATGACCAGCCCCGTCATTAGACGGTCATGATTTCCTTTTCCTTGGCTGCAAAAACCTCATCGACTTTCTTGATGAACTTGTCGTGAAGTTTCTGCACTTTCTCTTCACCGTCCTTCTGGACATCTTCGGGCATACCCTCCTTGACGGCTTTCTTCAGGCTGTCAATGCAGTCGCGGCGGGCATTGCGGACGCTAATCTTGGCGGTTTCCACCTCCTTGCTGCATTGCTTCACCAGCTGTTTGCGACGCTCCTCGGTGAGGGGCGGAATGGAGATGCGGATAATCTCGCCGTTGTTCTCGGGCATGATGCCCAGCGAGGAGTCGATGATGGCTTTCTCAATGACGCGCACCATACTCTTGTCCCAGGGACGGATGGCAATGGTGCGGGCGTCGGGGGTAGAGACGGAGGCCACATTGTTGAGGGGAACAACCGAGCCGTAGCTGTCCACGCGAATGCCGTCAAGCAAACGTATATCGGCCTTGCCCGCACGAATGTGAGCCAGTTCGTCTTCAATGTGCATGATGGCCATTTCCATCATTTCCTCAGCTTCGTTCAAATAGGTTTTCAGATCTTGCATGGTTGTAACATTTAATCAGAGTAAGTGACAAAGGTACGCCGATTATTCTTTTTTTCCAAGAAATGAGCAAAAAAAACGTAATTGACCATCATTTTTCGAACAAAATGGTTGGAACGAGAAAAAAAATCCCTACATTTGCACACTTTAAGCGTATGTCACACACGAAAAATGGATAAGGCAATTGTTGACCTGCTTGAACATCTTCCACCCATACCGTTGGAGGAGATGGGTAGCATCAAGCTCATGAACCGTCTCGACCGGAAGTATCTGGCCACGCTCACGCAATTGGAGCGACTGCTGGAGCTGGCGCAGGGCAAGTACTACGCGCAGGCTACCGGTGACAGCCGGTTCAACCCCTATCGCACCATCTACCTCGACACGCCCGACGAGGAGATGTACCTGGCACACCACAACGGCCGCCTCGTCCGCCAGAAAGTGCGTGTACGCACCTACCTCGACAGTGGTGACACCTTCCTTGAAGTGAAGAACAAGGACAACCACGGCCGCACGAAGAAAAAACGTATTCAGGTCGGAGGCATCGACACCCTTGTGGCTGATAACGGCGACGAGCTGCTCCACAAGTATGCCCGCTACACCCTCGGCCAGCTCGTGCCGAAGGTGGAGAATCGCTTCGAGCGCATCACCCTCGTGAACCTCAATAAGACGGAGCGGCTCACCATAGACACCCACGTGAAGTTCCACCACTGGGAAACGGGTTGCGACAACACCTTCGACCGCCTCGTCATCATTGAGCTGAAACGCGACGGAAATGTCCCAAGCCCCGTGCTTGATATCCTGCATAAGCTGCGCATCCACCCCTCGGGCTTCAGCAAGTACTGCATCGGCACCGTCCTCACCAACGAAGCCATCAAGCACAACCTGTTCCGCCCGAAAATCCGCAGGATTGAGAAAATGCTGGCACAGGAAGAAATCATCGAACAATAACCAAATAAAAAAGATAAGTATCATGAGTTTAATGACATTACTTGCTGCCGGAGGAAAGGCGCTGCTTGCCGCTGCCGGCGATTTAGAAGGAGAGTTTGACACCTTTACCGATACCGTCGGTACAAGTTCCATTCTCGCTGACTGGGCTGCCCTGGGAGACCTTCTCGTCCGTTTCTTCCTTTGCCTGGCCGTGGTGTTCGTCATCGTGCGTTTCTTCTACTATCCCAAGAGCCGCCGCCGCGACTATTTCTTCACCTTCATGCTGGTGAGCATCAGCGTCTTCATGCTCATCTTCTTCCTGGGCGGGACGAAACTCAAAACGGGTGTCGCCCTCGGCCTCTTCGCCATCTTCAGCATCATCCGTTACAGGACAGAGAGCGTGCCCATTCGCGAGATGAACTACCTCTTCGTCCTCATCGCCATCAGCGTCATCAACGGCGTAGGCCCCAGCTTCAGCTTCGTGGAGCTGCTGGCTGCCGACGTGCTGCTCATCATCGTCATCAGCATCTGCGAGAGCACCATCTTCGTGAAAAAGGAGGCGAGCAAACTCATCAAGTACGACAACGTGAAGCTCGTCACCCCCGACAAGAACGAGGAACTGCTTGAGGACCTCAAGCGCCGCACCGGCCTCGAGGTGTTCCGCGTCGAGGTGGGCGCCATCGACTTCCTCAAGGACAGCGCCATCCTGCGTATCTACTACAAGCCGCTCTCCGGCATCGACAACAGCGTCGATAGCGTCGGTCGAATGCCGCGAGGCTAACGCTACATCTTTTTCAAAACTTCGAAAAACCGTTTTCAAAACTATGCAATTCAACGTGGAAATTATCAAAACAACGCGAGCCCTCCTCTGCGCCGCCCTGCTCGCTTCTCCTTTCTTAGGCATCCATGCACAAGGTGACGGCGTCGGCCTCTGGACAGACGTCGAGGGCGAGACCAAGCTGGCCAAGGGTCTCGGCCTCTCCTTCGACGCCGGCTACCGCATGCGCGACAACTTCTCCGCTTCTGACCGCGCCTCGGCAGGCGTGGGCCTCTCGTACAAGAACAAGACCCTCGCGCCCTGGCTGAAGGTCGGCGTCGGCTACTCCTTTATATATAAGCACAGCCCCGCCGAGACAGGCATCAAGTATCTCACCGACGGCGTCACGCCCAAGCACAAGAACGTCGATGCCGACTATTGGGGCCCGCGCCACCGCGCCACCGCCTCGCTCACCGGCTCGTGGAAGGTGGCCCGCTTCAAAATCTCGCTGCGCGAACGCTACCAGTACACCTACCGCGTCGCCACCACCTGCCAGCGCACACGCTACTACTACAACCCCCTGGCAGCCGTCGTCGAGGGGCTCGACGAGTGGTATCTCATCGATGACGCCACCGACGAGGACTACAGCTACATGACCGACACCAAGAAGGCCAAGAGCTACCACAAGCTGCGCAGCCGCCTCGCCGCCAGCTACGACATACGCAAGAGCAAGTTCGAGCCCTTCGCCGAAGTGGAACTCTACAACGACCTCGTCTCCAACTTCGCCATGGACAAGATACGCTACACCATCGGCACCGACTACAAGTTCAGCAAGACGTCCAAGCTCTCCGTCTATTACCGCTACCAGGACGAGGCCTCGTCTGCCGACGACGACGACACGGGCGGACACATCATCGGCCTCGGCTACTCGTTCGAATTCTGACTAACGAAAAACTGAAAAACAGAAAATGAAAAAACATCTCATCCTCCTCACCCTGCTGCTGACGGCTTTTGCCGCGCAGGCCCAACAGGCGCCAGCGACACTCGATGTCCTCACAAAAGACGGCGCCACAGGAAGTCACGAATTTGAAGCCATACAAAAGATTACGTTCTCCGACGGCAACATGGTCATCGCCATGAAGCAGGGGGACAGCAGTTCCTACGCCATCGCCAATATCAGCAGAATGTACTTTTTGCCTGGTGGAGGCTTTGTCTCACAGGAGACGGTTCAGGACTTCTTTGTCTGGGCTCCCCTGACGAAAGAGCTCAGCGTCCGCTGCCCTGCCGGAACAGCCATTTACGTCTATTCCCCTGACGGACGCCTGGCATTGACGGCCATCCAGACAGTGGCCCAGGCACCCCTCAGCCTCTCCACCCTTCCGAAAGGAATGTACGTGGTCGAAGCTGCAAGTAAAACCTCAAAAATTGTCATCCGATGAAACGATTCTTTCTTACCACCCTCATCCTCTTCTTTGCATTGACGTCCGTTCATGCAGGAGGCACAAGCCTCAAGGCCATCATTACAAGCACCGACGGAAACACGGAAGAGCTGGATGTCTTCATCCGTGAAAACGGGGACACCGACGGCTATCTCTCCGCAGGCTTCAGCGACGATGCCAGCCACATCTATTTCCTCAATACAGACGGTGTCACCATTGCCTACCCCGTCGATTACATCGCCTCCATCGCCTTTGAAAAATACACCTTCGAGGGAAACAACCAGGCCACTCCTTATTCCACCGACTTCGACGTCGCCTTCAGCGACGACGACGAGACCGCCTGCACCTCCGTCACCGAGAAGATAACCGCCACCGAAACCGCCACCAACGACTACGGCGACTTCGTGGAGAACTTCGAGGACGACGATGAGTCGAAGGGCACCGTCACCATCACATGGAGCGGCTCGACGGCCAATGTCGCCTTCAGCCCGTCGTCGCTCAGTGGCACCGCTGCCGTCGTGGCCAGCGGCACCGCTGCCGACGTCGTCATCTACGCCTCCAAGAAGCTCGACTTCGTCCTCAAAGGCTCCTCCTCCGACGGCTCCCTCACCCTCTACTCCGCCAAGAAGTGCAAGATGACCCTCGACGGCGTCACCCTCACCAACAGCGACGGCGCCGCCATCAACATGCCCAAGAAGACCGTCGGCACCACCGAGTACGGCGGCAAGACCTGCTACGTGGTACTGAACGGCACCAGCACCCTCACCGACGGCACCTCCTACTCCTCCGCCGTCAGCGGCGAGGACATGAAGGCCACCCTCTTCAGCGAGGGCCAGCTCATCTTCTCCGGCACCGGCACGCTGAACGTCACCAGCCGCTACGGCCACGGCATCGCCAGCGACGACTACATCCGCATCCGCGGCGGCAAGCACAACCCCGTCATCAACATCTCCTCCGTCAAGGACGGCATCAGCACCAACGACTACCTGCTCATGTACGGCGGCACCGTCACCGTCACGGCCGCCGACGACGGCATCGACGTCGAGAAAGGCTACGTCGCCATCAACGGCGGACGGCTCACCGTCAACGCCACCGACGAGGGCATCATGGCCTCCTATCAGGGCGAGAACGACGGCACCGTCGATGCCTCCATCAACCCCTCCATCACCATTGCCGGCGGCCTCGTCACCGTCACCACCACCGGCGACAAGGGCCACGCCATCCGCGCCCGCAGGGACATCACCGTCAGCGGAGGCATCGTCCGCGCCACCGTGAACGGCGCAGGTTCCAAGGCTATCAACGCCGACGGTAAAGTAAACGTCACGGGTGGCAAGATTACCAGCATGGTGAACGGCTTGCCCATCTACGACGACGAGGAGGCCGACCTCTCATCCGCTGCTGCTATTCGCAGCAAGGGTGTGCTCACCGTGAGCGGTAATGCCGTTGTGGCCCTCAAGGCCACCGCCGGCGGCGGCAAGGGCATCAATAGCACGGGTAGTGTAACCCTTAGTGGCACGCCCTCCGTCACCATCGTCACCCTTGGTAGCAAGTACACCTCGGGCAGCAGCACCAGCCGCGCCCGCGGCCTCACCGCCGATGCAGGGCTCACCCTGAGCGGTACGCCCACGCTGCGCGTCCGTTCCCTCGACGACGCCCTTTACACCCCCGCTACGCTCACCGTCAGCGGAGGCGCCCTCCAAGCCTTCAGCACCGACGCCACCTCCCTCCGCTATACCACCCTCCAACACACCGCCGGCTGGCTGGCATATAACTGACGCATAGACTCGCTGAAAAAGACCATGCTGGAGTGTTGTCTGAACCGAGGAATGAAGGAAGCGGGCTGTGACGAAGCCGGACGCGGATGTCTGGCGGGGGCCGTATTTGCCGCAGCCGTCATCCTACCCGACGACTTCCACAACGAACAGCTCAACGACAGCAAACAGCTTACAGCTCGTCAGCGCTATGCCCTGCGTCCCATCATCGAGGAGGCTGCCGTCAGCTGGGCTCTGGGCGTCGTCACACCCCAGGAGATTGACGAAATCAACATCCTGCGCGCCTCCATCCTTGCCATGCACCGCGCTTTAGATGGATTAAAGGTGCGCCCAAGCTTCATCATCGTCGACGGCAACCGATTCACGCCCTACAGCGATATTCCCTGGAAGACGGTGGTGAAGGGCGACGGCAAGTACATGAACATCGCCGCTGCCAGCATCCTTGCCAAGACCTACCGCGACGACTACATGGACCGTTTGCACGAGGAGTACCCCGCCTACGGCTGGAACCACAACAAAGGCTATCCCGCCCGCGCACACCGCGCCGCCATACGCCAATACGGCACCACGCCCTACCACCGCATGACCTACAACCTGCTGGGTGACGGACAGATGGAGCTCGCCTTCGCGGGCAACTAACGCATCCGCCAGAACTTTATATAAACAATAAAACAATAAACAGTAACCACTAACCCGTATGAAAGCTTTATTAATGATTCTTGACGGCTGGGGCATCGGTGCCCACGGCAAAGGTGATGTCATCTTCAACACCTACACTCCTTATCTCGACTACCTGAACGCTACGTTCCCTCACAGCCAGCTGCAGGCCAGCGGCGAAAACGTCGGATTGCCCGACGGACAGATGGGTAACAGCGAGGTGGGACACCTCAACATCGGTGCCGGACGTGTAGTGTATCAGGATTTGGTGAAAATCAACCGTGCCTGTGCCGACGGCAGCATCCGCCAGAACAAAGAGGTCGCGGGCGCCTTCACCTATGCCAAGCAGACGGGCAAGAACGTCCACCTGATGGGTCTCACCAGCGACGGCGGCGTGCACAGCAGCCTCGAGCACCTCATCACCCTCTGCGAAATTGCCAAGGAGTACGGCATCGACAACACCTATGTCCACTGCCTGATGGACGGTCGCGACACCGACCCCAAGAGCGGCGTAGGCTTTATCCGCACCCTGCTGGAGAAGGAGATCAAGGTGGCCAGCATCATCGGCCGCTTCTACACCATGGACCGCGACAAACGCTGGGAGCGTGTCAAGGTGGGTTACGACCAGCTCGTCCACGGCGAAGGCAAGCAGAGCGACGACATGGTGGCTGCCATGCTAGAGAGCTACGACGAGGGCGTCACCGACGAATTCATCAAGCCCATCGTCAACACCAAGTATGACGCCACCATCAAGGAGGGCGACGTGGTCATCTTCTTCAACTACCGCAACGACCGCGCCAAAGAGATTACCATCGCCCTGACGCAGAAGGATATGCCCGAGCACGGTATGACCACCATTCCCGGCCTGCAGTACTACTGCATGACGCCCTACGATGCCTCGTTCACCGGCGTGCACATCCTCTTCGACAAGGAGAACGTGGAGAACACCCTCGGCGAATACGTCAGCAACCAAGGTCTGCGCCAGCTCCATATCGCCGAGACGGAGAAGTACGCCCACGTGACCTTCTTCCTCAACGGCGGACGCGAGGAGCCTTACAAAGATGAAGACCGCATCCTCGTGCCCTCGCCCAAGGTGGCTACCTACGACCTGCAGCCTGAGATGAGCGCCTTCACCGTCTGCGCCAAGCTGGTTGAAGCTATCCGCAGCAACGTCTATGACTTCATCGTCGTCAACTTCGCTAATGGCGACATGGTGGGTCACACGGGTGTCTATGAGGCTATTGCCAAGGCGGTGACGGCTGTCGATGCCTGCGTACACAGCGTCATCGAGGCTGCCCGCGCCACGGGCTACGAGGCCATCATCATTGCCGACCACGGCAACGCCGACAATGCCATCAACCCCGACGGCACGCCCAACACAGCCCACTCACTCAATCCCGTGCCCTTCATCTATGTCACAGAGAAGCGTGACACCGTTGTCCAGAACGGCATCCTCGCCGACGTCGCCCCCAGTATCCTCAAGATAATGGAACTTCCTCAGCCTGCCGAGATGACTGGCCACAGCCTCTTCTAAGAAAGTAAGAAAGAAAAAAGACTATTAGTAATCAGCGTGCCGACTTATTGGCACGCTGATTGCTTTATCTCTTCGATAAACTGCCGCATTCCTTCGGAAGCGCCGCGCTGGATAACGTGGACGGGGCGGCGGGAGTGGACATCGACGGGCTTGGGGTCGATGAGCCAGACACTGGCTGTAGAGGGGACGTAGTTGAGCAGCCCCGCCGCAGGATAGACAGCCAACGACGTGCCGATGATGAGGAAGATGTCGGCCTGCTCGCAATAGTCAATGGCCACCTCGATATTGGGCACACTCTCGCCAAACCAGACGATGAAGGGGCGCAGCTGGCTGCCGTCGGCGGCACGGTCGCCGACGTGAATCTCAGGGGCATCGGCACTAAGGGTGCGGATGTACTTGGGGTTGTTGGGCTGAAAGCTGGAGGTAACCTTCATCAATTCGCCGTGGAGGTGGACGACATGGGTGCTACCCGCACGCTCGTGGAGGTTGTCGATGTTCTGGGTGACAATGGTGACATCGAAGTCGCGCTCGAGGGTGGCCAACAGGCGATGTCCCTCGTTGGGTTCAGCCTTCAAAAGGTTGCGGCGCTGCATATTGTAGAACTCAATGACGGTCTTCGGGTCGCGCTCGTAGCCCTCGGGGGTGGCAACGTCCTCCACACGGTATTGGTCCCACAGTCCGCCCGCATCGCGGAAAGTACTGATACCACTCTCGGCGCTCATGCCCGCACCGGTCAAGACGACTAATTTCTTCATGGTTTTTCTGCTTTTTTGTATTCAAAATGCAAAAATAGTGTAAATTCTCCAGATTCCCGCTCCTTATTTAAATAAAAAGCATTACTTTTGCCCGATTTTTTTGAAAACAATGGACAAGTACAGCTATGGATTAGGGCTTGGAATGGCTCAAAACCTCCGTTCGATGGGTGCAGGCGACGTCTGTCTGGATGATTTTGTGCAGGCATTGCGCGACGTGTTCGAGGGCCGGCCAACAGCTATCACGTTTGGCGAAGCCCGCGACATTGTGAACAAACACTTTGCTGAGATTCAGCGGAAGGCGGCTGCCGCAGCTACGGAGCAGGGCGAGACCTTCCTCCGCATGAACAAAGAGCGCCCAGGCGTGGTCACCACAAAGAGCGGCCTGCAGTATCAGGTGCTGAAGCGCGGCAACGGGCGTCAGCCCAAGGCTACGGACCGCGTGCGCTGCCACTACGAAGGACGCCTCATCGACGGCACGCTGTTCGACAGCAGCATTGAGCGCGGCGAACCGGCTGTGTTTGGTGTGAACCAAGTCATTCAGGGCTGGGTAGAAGCCTTGCAGCTCATGCGCGAGGGCGACAAGTGGAAGCTCTTCATCCCCTACCAGCTGGCCTACGGCGAGCAGGGTGCAGGCGATGCCATCCCCCCATGTAGCGCGCTGGTTTTCGAGGTAGAACTCCTGCAGGTGCTATAAGCCAAAGTCAATAAGCAAACAGGTAACAACCAATAAATACAGTACAACTTAACCACAAAACAACAATGAAAAAGTCAATGATTCTGATGGCCGTAGCCATCATGGCAGTACTTGCTTCCTGCCAAAAGCCCGTTCCCAAAGCATCGTTTACCGACAAAGTCGATACCCTCTCCTACACGATGGGTCTTGCCCAGTCGCAGGGTCTGAAGGACTATATGGTCAACCGCCTCGGCGTCGATACGACCTACATGGCCGACTTCGTCCAGGGCATCCTCGCAGGTGCCACCGGCAAGAGCAACCCCAAGCAGATGGCTCGTCAGCAGGGTATGCAGATTGGCCAGCAGGTGAAGGAGCAGATTATCCCGGGCGTCAGCCGTGAGGCTTTCGGCGACGACAGCACCAAGGTGCTCAGCCTGAAGAACTTCCTCTCCGGTTTCATTGCCGGTACGACCGAGAAGGGCATGCTCATGCCGCAGACCGAAGCCCAGGCAATGGCCCAGAGCCTGATGGACGAGTTCCACAAGGAGAGCCTGATGGCCGAGTTCGGCGACAACAAGAAGGCCGGCGAGGCTTTCATGGACAGCATCGCCAAGACCCCCGACGTGGTGAAGACCGCCAGCGGCCTCTGCTACAAGGTCATCACCGAGGGTAAGGGCAAGGTGGCCGCCAAGACCGACCGTGTGAAGGTGAACTACCGCGGCACGCTCATCGACGGCACCGAGTTCGACAGCAGCTACAAGCGCAACGAGCCCTCGACGTTCCGCGCCAACCAGGTCATCCCCGGCTGGACGGAGGCCCTCACCATGATGCCCGTCGGCAGCCATTGGATGCTCTACATCCCGCAGGACCTCGCTTACGGCGAGCGCAACCAGGGCTCCATCAAGCCCTTCTCTACGCTTATCTTCGACGTTGAAGTGCTCGACATCGTTGAGTAAGCGATAATGGCACCTCTGATTGCCATTACAGGTAACTACTCCTCCGGCATGTGCACCATGCTGGAGGGGTATTTTGCTTCTGTCGTCCACGCCGGCGGCAGCCCCGTCATCGTCCCTCCCTATGCCGACGAGGCGCTGATGGAGAGCCTGCTGGAGCATGTCGATGGGCTCATCCTGAGCGGAGGGGGCGACATCGACCCCCGTCTGCTGGGCGAGGAGCCGCTGCCCGAGGTGGGCGAGCCGAACGTGCCGCGCGACGCACAGGAGCTGCCGCTCGTCCGCATGGCTGTCCATAAGCAGATTCCCGTGCTGGGCATTTGCCGCGGCATACAGGTGATGACGGCCGCCCTGGGCGGACGGCTGTGGCAGGACATCTATGTGCAGGGCGGCGCCACGCTCGGTCACGACCAAAGCCCTGCCCCCCGCCACACCACGTCGCACACCGTCAGCATACTCCCCGACACGCTGCTGGCAAAAATCCTTGAAGGCAGCAAGAATGACGACTTCCCCGTCAACAGCTTCCACCATCAGGCTGTGCGCGAGGCGGCACCCGGCTTCCGCGTCAGCGCCCTCTCGCCCGACGGCATCATCGAGGCTGTCGAGAGCACCGAGGGCAAGCCGATGCTGGGCGTGCAATGGCACCCTGAGTGCATGATTCTGGGCGACGACACCTCCATGCTCCCCCTCTTCCGCTGGCTAGTGGGCGAGGCGAAGTCGTTTGCCGAGGCACGGCGCTTCCACCGCCGCCACCTCACCCTCGACACCCATTGCGACACCCCGATGTTCTTCCACCAGCACATCGACTTCCACACCCGCGACCCGCGCATCCTCGTCAACCTCCCCAACATGCGCGACGGCCACCTCGATGCCACCATCATGGTCGCCTACATTCCCCAGGACCTCCCCGGGCACTACGACTATGCCGCTGCCACCCGCAAGGCCGACGCCCTGCTCGACGGCATCGTAAGATTGGGTCAACAGGTCAACAAGTCAACAGGTCAACAGGTCAACAAGTCAACAGGTCAACAGGTTGCCATTGCCCGCACGCCCGACGAGCTCTATTACAATAAGCATCGAGGGCTCAAGTCCATCATGCTGGGCATCGAAAACGGCTATGCCATTGGCGACGACCTCAGCCTTGTGGAACACTTCCGCCAGCGTGGCGTAGTCTATATGACTCTTTGCCACAACGGCAACAACGCCATCTGTGCCTCTGCCCGTCCTCGTGACAACGAGACCACCTTTACCCACAAAGGCCTCAGCGACTTCGGCCGTGAGGTGGTGCGCGAGATGAATCGCGTGGGCATGATGGTGGACCTCTCGCATGCTGCCGAGCAGAGCTTCTACGATGCCCTCGCCTTAAGCCGCACCCCCATCGTGTGCAGCCACAGCAGCAGCCGTGCCCTTTGCAACCACCCCCGCAACCTCACCGACGACCAGCTACGCGCTTTGCGCGACTGCGGCGGCGTGGCGCAGGTGTGCCTCTACAGCGGCTTCCTCCGCCCCGAAGCCGAGGGACGTGCTACCGTCGATGATGCCGTGCGCCATCTGCTCCACATGATTGACGTCGCAGGCATCGACCACGTCGGCATCGGTACCGACTTCGATGGCGATGGGGGCATCATCGGCTGTGCCGACGCCTCCGAGGTGATGAACCTCACCCGCTGCCTGCAGGCTGAGGGCCTCACCGACGATGACCTCCGCAAGGTCTGGGGCGAAAACTTCCTCCGCATGATGACGCAGGCACAGGCCGCCGCCCTTTGATTGCAATAAAAACCTTAAAAATAGTTATCTTTCTTGTAATTTCTCTCCTTGAATACTATTTTTGTCCTCGGAAATAAAAAAAGGAGAATGTCATGAAAAAACTGAAGCTTACTTTAATCCTGCTTTCGTTCCTGCCTTTGTGGATGAACGCACAGGAAGAAAAGGAAATCCTTCCCGTAAACTGGGAAGAGATAAAAAAAGAGGTGAAAACGAATCCGAAACACGTCAAGGAACTGGTGGCACGGATGTCCGTTGAACAGCAGGACACGACCTTGACCTATCCCGAAAAAATACTCGCCTTTTATGGCCAGTCGCTTCTGACGAAAGACAAGGAGGAGGCACAAGTGGCAAAGATGGAAAAACTGGCCAGGGAAGGAAAGTTGGAACAATGCCTGAAAAAAGCGAAAAAAATCCTGGAAATTAACCCCTTGAATTTGGATGCCCTTACTATGACGGGCCAGGTACTGTTTTCTATGGCACAGGATTCTGTGCGCTGGCCACAGGTAAAGGCAGACGATGCCCGATGCTATGTGAGATGTACTGCGGCCTTGCTAAACACCATCGACAGGACAGGCGACGGCTCCAAGGAGCATCCTTTCTACGTCACCAAAATAAGCGATGAATACAACTTCATGCGCTTCTATCTGAACCTTTGGAAATTAGAGACTCAAATGTTTGCCGGCGATTACGACATTTTCTCATTAGGAGAAACCAGCCAGTTCTACAATCGTTCCGAAATCTATTTTGATATTACGCGAGTCAACGATCTTATGTACACAAGGTTACAGAGGGAAAAGATGTTCAGATTCCACTAAGTCTCCGAACGGGAAGAAAATAGCGTTGCGTCAGTCGTTCTTCCTTTGGACATTTGTCGTGTACAAAACGCACCACTTTCATTTTATACCAAAGTAACATTAGGAAACAAATCAGTAGAGTTTAACGATAATTCCACAGCCCAAGGGAATAAATCCGTAGCGTAGTGGAATAAATCAGTAACGTAAGGGAATAATTCCGCAGCCCAAAGGAATAAAGCATCGGCACAAATAGAAGCTGATTCTATAAAATTAGAAGGGCCTTTCGCGAAAATAGAAGGAGCATCTGAGAGGATGGACGTTTCATCTACACATTCTACACGAAAAAACGACGTTTTCGTGTAGTAATTGTGTAGTAATCGTGTAGTAATTTTTAGGGCAATGGAGGCAACAGGGCTGTGAGCGAGAGGATTATGGGCGAGCCGTGTAGTGATGTAGTAAAAAAACAGAAACAGAGAGATGAAAAAATCCGGAAAATCGTTTGGAAATTGGAAAAAACGGCGTACCTTTGCAGCGTCAAAAAAAGAAGGACAGCGAAGATGTTTACGTTTAATTGCCTTTTCAACAAGATGAATGACAAGCTGAACTGGAACCAGAATCAGTTCCAGCAGCAACAGACGTTTATCAAGTTCGCCAGTCCTATTGATAAATGAGGTAGAGGAAAAGAGAGAAAGATGAAGTAGTTTATAAAGTAAGGCTGGTTTTTAAGGAACCAGCCTTACGTGTTATAAAGGTTAATTGTTTTTAAGGTTAAAAGATTAGTAACGAAATGATGAAGGAAGAGGTTTACAGAGCAATGTGTGCCCTTATGGCCAGCATGAAGGAGCTGTCCCTGCCGACGGACAGCCGCCTGCTGTCCCCCTCTCCTGCGCTGTCTGAAAGGCTGGCTCCCCGTGAGCCAGCCTTTCTTCTTGGCAAGGGCCTCAAAAGGACAATTGACCATGGACGAAGTGTATAATATATAATAAGGTATAAGGAGTATGAGTAAACTGCGATTTGACGTTGTACAGGAGGCTTTCAAGAAGAAGGCCGTAGAGGTGAACGTGCCATCGGCAAAGCCGTCGGAGTACTTCGGCGAGCTGGTGTTCGGCAAGGAGAAGATGCGGCGCTATCTGGATGCCGCTACGTACAAGGCGCTGCTGGAGTGCATGGCGGGCGACAGACCGTTGGACGCCGTCACGGCCGACGGTGTGGCGAAGGGCATGAAGACGTGGGCGCTGGAGCACGGCGTCACCCACATCACCCACTGGTTCCAGCCCCTCACCGAGGGCACGGCCGAGAAGCACGACTCGTTTCTGGAGTACGATGGGCGCGGCGGCATGATAGAGGAGTTCACGGGCCGCGCGCTGGTGCAGCAGGAGCCCGACGCCTCGTCGTTCCCCAGCGGGGGCATCCGTGCCACCTTCGAGGCACGCGGCTACACGGCGTGGGACCCCACGTCGCCCGTGTTCATCCAGGACGACACGCTCTGCATCCCCACCGTGTTCATCTCCTACACGGGCGAGGCACTCGACTACAAGACGCCGCTGAAGCGCTCACTTCGCGCCGTCAGCGACGCCGCGCTGCCCATCTGCCAGTTGTTCGACCCCGCCGTCCGTCACGTCATCTCCTACCTCGGCTGGGAGCAGGAGTACTTCCTTGTCGATGAGGACCTCTATGCCGCCCGCCCCGACCTGATGCTGACGGGCCGAACGCTGATGGGACACGTCTCGTCGAAGAACCAGCAGCTCGACGACCACTACTTTGGCGCCATCCCCGCCCGTGTGGCGGCGTTCATGCGCGACGTGGAGGTCTGCGGCTACAAGCTGGGCATTCCCCTCAAGACGCGCCACAACGAGGTGGCGCCCGGGCAGTTTGAGATGGCGCCCATCTACGGCGAAGCCAACCTGTCGAACGACCAGAACCAGCTGGTGATGAACGTCATGCAGACCACAGCCCGTCGTCACGGCTTCGTGTTACTGCTTCACGAGAAGCCCTTCGACGGCATCAACGGCTCGGGCAAGCATTGCAACTGGTCGCTGGGCACCGACACGGGTGTTCCATTGCTTGCCCCTGGACGCGACGCGCAGGGTAACCTGCAGTTCATCACCTTTTTCGTGAACGTGCTGAAGGCCGTGCAGACTCACAACGCTGTATTAAAAGCCTCTGTCGCCTCAGCTACCAACGCCCACCGTCTGGGTGCCAACGAGGCACCGCCTGCCATTGTTTCGGCCTTCCTCGGCCGCACCATGACCGACGTGCTGCACAAACTCATCACTCTCCCCTCCGACACGCCCATCGACATTGCCGGCAAGCGGGGCGCTTCCGTCGGCCTCGTGGAGATACCTGAAATTATTGTCGATAACACCGACCGCAACCGCACCTCACCCTTTGCCTTCACGGGCAACCGCTTTGAGTTCCGCGCTGTAGGCAGTAGTGCTAACTGTGCCGGTGCGCTCACCACCCTCTCGGCGGCTGTTGCCGAGCAGCTGCAGGCGTTCCATGCCGATGTGCAACAGGCGATTGGCGAGGGCCGTCCCCTCTCCGTCGCCATCATGGACACTCTCAAGCCCATCATCAGCGACATCTTGGACACCGTCTGCTTCGAGGGCAACGGCTACACCCCCGAATGGGCTGCCGAAGCTGCCCGTCGCGGGCTTGACACCGAGACCAACGTCCCCGAGATGTTCCGCGCTTTCACCACCCCCTCGTCAGTCCGCCTCTTCACCCGTCTCGGCATCTATACTGAGCGTGAGCTCACTTCCCGCAACGAGGTGAAGTGGGAGACTTACGTCAAGAAGGTGCAGATTGAGGCACGCGTCATCGGCCGCATGGCCATCAACCATATCATCCCCGTCGCCCTTACTTATCAGACGCGCCTCTTGCAGAACGTCCGCCTGATGCAGGAAGTCGGCGAAGAGATGGAAGGCAACCCGGCCCTGAGCCTGACAAGGGAGATCAGCACCCTCGTCCGCGAACTTCGCAGCCGTGTCAATGCCATGGTGGAGGCCCGCAAGGCTGCCAACCGCATCGACGACCTCTACCAGCGTGCCTGTGCCTATCATGCTATTGCCGAAAGCCTTGCCGCCATCCGTCGGCCCATCGACCGGCTGGAGCAGATTGTCGACAACGACCTCTGGCCCCTGCCCAAATATCGCGAACTGCTATTTATTAATTAAGTATAAATATGGAGAGAAAAGCCATCCTGCAACTGGCTGACGGGAGTGAGTATCAGGGCTACTCGTTTGGATACGAGCAGTCCGTCTCCGGCGAAATGGTGTTCACCACCGCCATGACGGGCTATCCCGAAAGCCTCACCGACCCCTCGTACCGTGGCCAGCTGCTTGTCCCCACCTATCCCATGATAGGGAACTACGGCGTCCCCGACGACGAGCGTGATGCCTACGGCCTGCCGGAGCACTTCGAATCGGACCGCATCCAATGCACCGCCCTCATCATCGGCGACTATTCGGCGGACTATAGCCACTGGGATTCGCACCGCAGCCTCGGCAACTGGCTCGTGGAGCAGCACATCCCCGGCATCTACGGCATCGACACCCGCTCGCTGGCCAAGCGGCTACGCACCTACGGCGCCATGTCGGGACGCATCATCTTCGACGGCGATGACGTCATCCCCTTCCGCGACCCGAACGCCGAAAACCTCGTGGCACAGGTTTCGACCGACCGCATCCAAAGCTACGGCAACGGACGCTACCGCGTGCTGATGATTGACTGCGGCATCAAGAACAACATCCTGCGCTGTCTGCTCCGCCGCGACGTCACCATACGCCGCGTGCCGTGGGACTACGACTTCACCGCCGACAGTGACTACGACGGCATCTTCATCTCCAATGGCCCGGGCGACCCGTCGCGCCTCGTCCCCACCATCAGCCACCTGCGCACCGCCCTGGCCGGCGACCGCCCCATCATGGGCATCTGCCTCGGCCACCAGCTGCTGGCACTCGCTGCCGGCGCACGGACGTATAAGATGAAGTACGGCCATCGCGGCCACAACCAGACCGTCCGCATCCCGGGCACCCACCGCTGCTTCGTCACCTCGCAGAACCACGGCTTTGCCGTCGACGGTAACACGCTGCCCGATAACTGGGAATGTCTCTTCGAGAACCTTAACGACGGCACCGTCGAAGGCCTCCGCCACAAGACAAAGCCCTTCTTCTCCACCCAGTTCCACCCCGAGGCCAGCAGCGGCCCCGTCGATACCGACAGCCTCTTCGACTTATTCATCTCGAATATTAGGAATTATGTCCGATAGCATCCAACGAATACTACTCTTAGGGTCGGGAGCCCTGAAGATTGGCCAATCTGGCGAGTTTGACTATTCCGGCACGCAGGCATTGAAGGCGCTGCGCGACGAACACCGGTACACCATCCTCATCAACCCCAACGTAGCCACCGTGCAGACGTCCGAGGGTATTGCCGATGCCGTCTATTCCCTGCCCATCACACCCGAGTATGTCGAGAAGGTCATCCAGAAAGAACGCCCCGACGGCATCATGCTGGCCTTCGGCGGGCAGACGGCACTCAACTGCGGCACGGAGCTCTATCGCCGCGGCATCCTCGACAAATATGGTGTCAAGGTGCTTGGCACCCCCGTCGAGGCCATCATGGAGACCGAGGACCGCCAGCTCTTTGCCGACCTGATGCACGAGATAGACGTGAAGACGCCGAAGAGCATTGCCGTCGGCAGCGTCGAGGAAGCCTTGCAAGCTGCGCGGGTAACGGGCTACCCGGTCATCGTCCGTGCGGCCTATACGCTGGGTGGTCTCGGCTCAGGATTCTGTGCCAATGACGATGAGCTCACCCGCCTCGCCTCGTCGGCCCTTGCCTATTCGCCCCAACTGTTGGTGGAGGAGTCGCTGAAAGGCTGGAAGGAAATCGAGTATGAGGTAGTGCGCGACCGTTACGACAACTGCATCACCGTCTGCAACATGGAAAACCTCGACCCCCTCGGCATTCACACCGGCGAGAGTGTCGTCGTGGCACCATCGCAGACACTCAGCGACCACGAGTACCACCGTCTGCGCGAAACGGCCATCCGCATCGTGCGCCGCGTGGGCATCATCGGCGAGTGCAACGTCCAGTACGCCCTTTCGCCCACCTCCGACGACTATCGCGTTATCGAGGTCAACGCCCGCCTCAGTCGTTCGTCGGCCCTCGCCTCGAAGGCCACGGGATATCCTCTTGCCGCCGTGGCGGCACGGCTCGCCCTAGGCTACGGACTCGACGAACTGACAAATGCCGTCACCCGTGTCACCACCGCCTGCTTCGAGCCCGCCCTCGACTACGTCGTCTGTAAGCTGCCCCGCTGGGACTTGAGCAAGTTCTCCCACGTTTCGCGCCGCATCGGCTCGTCCATGAAGTCCGTCGGCGAGGTCATGGCCATCGGCCGCACCTTCGAGGAAGCCATCCAGAAGGGACTGCGCATGGTGGGACAAGGGCTACACGGCTTTGTGGGCAACGAGCTCCACATCCCCGACGTGGACACCGAGCTGCAGAACCCCACCGACCGCCGCCTGCCCGCCATCGAACTGGCGTTCGACCGCGGCTACACCATCGACCGTCTGCACGAGCTCACGAAAATCGACAAATGGTTCCTCTGCCGCCTGGAGAACATCCATCGCACCAAAGTCCGGCTGGCCGTATGCTCGTCACTTGCCGACGTAAGTGACGCCCTGCTCCGCGAAGCCAAAAGCCGCGGCTTCAGCGACTACCAGATAGGGAAGCTCGTGCTTGCCGGCAGCGGGCTGTCGCCCCACGGAAAAGCCGACGCCGTGCGAGCCCTCCGCAAGCAGTTGGGCATCGTCCCCGTCATCAAACAGATTGACACGCTGGCAGGCGAATATCCGGCACAGACGAACTACCTCTACATCACCTATGGCGGCGATGAGAACGACCTTGTGCCAGAGCGCGACGGCCGTTCGGTGGTGGTACTGGGCAGCGGTGCCTACCGCATCGGGTCGAGTGTGGAGTTCGACTGGTGTTGCGTTGCCGCTATCCGCAAGGTGCAAGAGATGGGCTACCGCGCCCTGATGATAAACTTCAATCCCGAGACCGTCAGTACCGACTACGATGCCTGTGACCGCCTCTATTTCGACGAACTCACGCTGGAGCGTGTGCTCGACATCTGTGACGCCGAGGCGCCACGAGGCATCATCGTGTCCGTAGGCGGACAGACGCCCAACAACCTCGCCATGCTGCTGGCAGAGCGGGGCGTCACCCTCCTCGGCACCCCCGCCACATCCATCGATTGCGCCGAGGACCGCCAGAAATTCTCCGCCCTTTGCGACAAGCTGGACATCGACCAGCCCCGCTGGGCCGAGCTGACGAACATACAAGACATCGTCAGTTTTGCTGAGAAAGTGGGCTACCCCTTGCTCATCCGTCCCTCGTACGTGCTCAGCGGTGCTGCCATGCGCGTGGTGACGGGAAACGATGAACTGGACGATGCCCTGAGTGCGGCGGCAGCCGTCAGCCACGAGCACCCCGTGGTGGTAACCGAATTTGTGGAACGAGCCAAAGAGGTGGAGATTGACGCCGTGGCGCAAGAGGGTGTCATCAAGTGCTACGCCATCAGCGAGCATGTGGAATTTGCTGGCGTTCATAGCGGCGATGCCACCGTGGTATTCCCCGCCCAGAAACTTTACTACGAAACCATCCGCCGTGTGCGTCGCACGGCTGCAAAGCTGGCCGAGGCACTTCACATCTCAGGTCCCTTCAACATCCAGTTCCTTGCCAAGGACAACCGGCTGAAGGTCATCGAGTGCAACCTGCGTGCCAGCCGCAGCTTCCCCTTTGTGTCGAAGGTGACGGGATTCAATTTCATCGGCATGGCTACAGAGATTATGCTGGGGCACGAGGTAGAGCCCTACGGCAAGACGTTTGCCGACATCGACTGCGTGGGAGTCAAGGCGGCGCAGTTCTCGTTTGCCCGTCTGACGGGCGCCGACCCCGTACTGGGTGTCGATATGGCATCGACGGGCGAGGTGGCCTGTCTGGGTGCCGACTACTACGAGGCTTTGCTGAAGAGTATGCTAGCCGCAGGCTATCGTGTCCCTGACAAGGGCAAGGGCATCTTGATGTCGTCAGGAACAGCCCCGTCGAAGGTAGAGCTTTTGGAGGCAGCGCGCACGCTCGTCCGCTCCGGCTATCGTCTCTACGCCACCGGTGGTACAGCCGATTTCCTTGCCACCAATGGCATTGAAGCCGAGCGAGTCCACTGGCCCGATTCCGTCCAGAAACCCAGCGTCATCGACTACCTTAGGGAGGGACGTATCGACCTCGTCATCAACATCCCCAAGAACCACACGCCTCGTGAGTTGCAAAACGGCTACCTCATCCGCCGCACGGCCATCGACTTCAACATCCCCCTCATCACCAACGCCCGCCTCGCGGCAGCGTTCATCCACGCCTTCTGCCATCTGACGATTGAAGATGTCGGTATCAAGTGCTGGAAAGAGTACCATTAAACAGTCCATTGACTATAAAAGAGAGAACGTATGCAACGGATTATCATTCTTGACTTTGGCAGTCAGACCACCCAACTGATTGCACGTAGGATAAGAGAACTGGGCACATATTGCGAGATACTGCCCTACGACCGCTACCCGGCTGACGACGGGGATGTGATAGGTGTTATCCTGAGCGGATCACCCTGCTCGGTACACGATGCCGACGCGCCACGTGCCGACTTCGGTCGCTTTCTGGGACGAGTGCCCTGCCTGGGCATCTGTTATGGTGCCCAGCTGCTGGCAGCCACCTATGGCGGCAAGGTGGAACGGACGGCAGCACACGAGTATGGTCGTGCCCGCATCACCCTCACCACCTCCGACCCTCTGCTGCGCGGCATCGCAGCGAAGTCGCAGGTATGGATGAGCCACGGCGACACCATCACCATCCTGCCTGCCGACTGCCATGCTATTGCCTCCACTGAGGACATCCCCTTTGCTGCCTACGCTTCGCTGTCCCGGCCCATATGGGGTGTGCAGTTCCACCCTGAAGTGGTACACACCACGGAGGGAACAACCCTGCTGCGCAATTTCGTGACCGATATTTGCGGCAGCCGATGCGAGTGGAATCCTGAAGCTTTTATCCCAACAACGATTGACCAACTGCGTCACCAACTGGGCAACGACCGCGTTGTAATGGGACTTTCGGGCGGCGTTGATTCTTCGGTATGCGCCGCGCTGCTCAACCGCGCCATCGGCGACCGGCTCACCTGCATCTTCATCGACCACGGCATGATGCGCGAGAACGAGTTTGCCGAGGTGATGGAAGCCTATAAACAAGCAGGCATCAGCGTTAAAGGCGTTGACGCCAGCGAGCGTTTCCTCGGCGATTTGGCGGGAGTCACCGACCCAGAGCAGAAGCGCCACATCATTGGAAGGGACTTCGTGGAGGTGTTTAGCGACGAGGCAAAACGTATGCCAGGCGTTCGTTGGCTGGCACAAGGCACCATCTACCCTGATTGCATTGAGAGCGGCCTTGTCCGCCCCTCGAAAGAAGGGGGAAAGGGCACGGTCATCAAGAGCCACCACAACGTGGGCGGCCTGCCGGAGAAGATGGGATTGAAACTATGCGAACCGCTGCGCTGGCTTTTCAAGGACGAGGTGCGCGCTGTAGGCCGAAAGCTAGGGCTGCCGGAAAACCTCATCGGGCGACATCCCTTCCCAGGGCCTGGACTGGCGGTGCGCATCGTGGGCGACATCACCCGTGACAGAGTGCGTATGGTACAGGAGGCCGATGACATCTTCATCCGAAGCCTTCGCGATTGGACCTGTGCCGACGGGCAGACGCTCTATAACAAGGTGTGGCAGGCGGGTGTCGTCCTGCTGGCTGGCATCCGGACGGTAGGTGTGATGGGTGACGAGCGCACCTACGACCACCCCGTCGTGCTCCGTGCCGTCACCAGCACCGATGCGATGACCGCTGACTGGGCTCCGTTGCCCCACGAATTCCTGGCTACCGTCAGCAGCGAGATTATCAATAAGGTCAAGGGCGTGAACCGTGTCTGCTACGACATTTCCTCCAAACCCCCATCGACTATCGAATGGGAATAGTCTTTTCAGTTAAGAGTTAAGAATTAAGAGTTAAGAGTTTAGAAAGATGGCAAAATTCATATTCGTTACAGGCGGAGTCGTGTCGGGCTTAGGCAAGGGCATCACGGCTTCCAGCATTGCCCTGCTATTGAAAGCGCACGGCTACAAAGTGTTCATGCAGAAGTTCGACCCCTATATCAATGTCGACCCAGGCACCATGAGTCCTTATCAGCATGGCGAGGTGTTCGTCACAGCCGACGGCTCGGAGACAGACCTCGACCTTGGGCACTACGAGCGCTTCACGGGTGAGGAGATGAACTACACGTCGAACATCACCCTCGGCAAGGTACTGAAGGCCGTCATTGATAAAGAGCGGCGCGGCGACTACCTCGGAGGCACCGTGCAGATAGTGCCGCATGTCACCGACGAAATCAAACATAAAATCTACGAGGCGGCATCTTCAACGGGTGCCGACATCGTCATCACCGAGATTGGCGGCACCGTGGGCGACATAGAGTCGGAGGCCTTCCTTGAGGCGCTGCGACAGGTGAAGCTGGAGCGGGCTGCCGAGGACACCTTGTTTGTCCACACCACACTGGTGCCCGCCCTCTACGGCTCGGACGAGCTGAAGACGAAGCCTACGCAGCACTCCGTCATTGACCTGCGCGGTGCCGGCATTCAGCCCGACATCATCGTTTGCCGCACTCCTGTCCTCCCGCCGCACGAGGTAATGGCGAAGATTGCCATGTTCTGCTCCGTCCCCGCCACGAATGTCATCGCCAGCATCGATGTGAAAAACGTCTACGAGATTCCCCTCCTCTACCACCAGCAGGGAGCCGACGACATTGTCCTCGCCAAACTCCATCTCCCTACGCGGAGCTTCGACATCGGCGCATGGCAACGCATGGTCGATACGGTGAACGCCCTGCAGGGCGAGGTTCACATCGCCCTCGTGGGGAAATACACCCATCTACCCGATGCCTACATCAGCGTCACCGAGGCTCTCCACCATGCCGGCTACCATTTTGGAAAACGGGTGTGTGTGGATTATATTGATGCCGAAGAACTGGAATCGGCTGAAGGTGCCGCTTCTGTATTAAGCAACTACGATGGTATCATCGTCCCTGGGGGCTTCGGCCAACGCGGCACCGAAGGGATGATAGCCGCCTGCCGCTATGCCCGCGAAAAGCACAAGCCGTTCCTCGGCCTTTGTCTGGGCATGCAGATAGCCGTCATTGAGTTTGCCCGCAACATCTGTGGCCTCACCAATGCCTCCTCAACCGAATTCAACTCCGACACGCCTCATCCCGTCATCTGCCTCATGGAGGAGCAGAAGGGCATCCGAAACATGGGCGGCACGCTGCGCCTCGGCAACTGCCCCTGCGACTTGCAGCCTGGAACCCTCGCCTTGAAAGCCTATAGCAGCATCCATTCTCAATCATCCATTGCCAATTATCCATTATCCATTCAGGAACGCCACCGCCACCGTTACGAGTTCAACAATGCCTACCGCACCCTACTGGAACAGCACGGGCTGCGGATAGCGGGCATCAACCCCGACCTCAACCTTGTGGAAATCATCGAACTCCCCGACCATCCCCACTATGTGGCCGTGCAGTTCCATCCCGAGTTCCGCAGCCGTCCCACGCACCCCCATCCTCTCTTCGTCTCGTTCGTGGGTGCAGCCATAAATCAAGATTTCGGCTCATAAATTTGGAGATAAGCAGAATAAGCCGTACCTTCGCCACCGATACGACAGCATTATTCTACTTTATCATGATGAAACATCACCTCTTTCCCCTGCTGCTTGCCTTTGTAGCAAGCCTGCTCGCTACGGACAGCGTAGCGGCAAAAAAGGTTTGGACGACAGGCAATGCCCTGCTGACCAGCCCCACACAGATAACCGCCACCACGGCGCAAAGCAGTCAGTTCGGTGTGGATAACCTGCTACGCCCCGAGAGCGACGGCGTGGGTACGGACCAGTACATCTTCCACACCGCCTGGAGCGGGCCGAACGTCATCCCCGCCGGTACCGACCCTTACCTGCAAGTGCACTTCAACAAAGCCCAGCAGCACATCATCTTCACCATGATAGGCTCGAACTGGCAATCGACCTACGACACTCCCACCGAAGTGGAAATCCTCGCCACCAACCAACTGGGCGGAGAGTGGAAGCACATCCAGACGCTACAGGACATGGATGCTGACTTCACCACCCTACGCCCAGAACGTTATACCTCGCCCCACATTGACCTTGGTACGGGATATACCGACGTGAAATTCGTCGTAAAGCGCACCCTTGCGGGTCGCACTTGCGACCGCACAGACCACACGGGCCTGCTGCTCTCCCTTGGGCGTTTCCAGGTCTATGAGGCCATCGAGACCGACGTGGAGGAGGACACCACTCCCACCGACCCGAAGGCGAACATCAACCTCGTCTTCATCGGCAACAGCATTACCTATGGTGCCACACTCAGTGACCCCTCCACGCAAGCTCCGCCCATCCTCTGCCGCCAAATGGTGAACGATGCCACGGGCGTGGACACCCACGTCTTCAACGGCGGGCACTCAGGTATCACCACCTTCGGCTACCTGCCCGGACGAAACGACTTCATCCTCGTCACGAAGGCAGCCAACACCTTCCTCCGCAATAACGGTGGCCTGCTATATTTCTCCATTATGCTCGGCACCAACGACAGCGCCATCATCGGCACCGAGGGAGCCCCCGTCAGCACCGAATCCTACCGCACGAACATGAAGAAAATCATCGACGAGCTCATCCGCCGCTTCCCCAGCTGCAAGATTCTCGTCAACTACCCCCTCTGGTACAGCCCCAACACCCACAACGGCTCGCGCTATCTTGAGGAGGGTATGACTCGCCTCCGTTCGTACTACCCTATCATCGACGACCTAGTGGCTGAGTACGACCAAGTCTATGCCGGCGACCGTAGCGTCTGGGAATGTTTCGAGAACAACCGCAGCCTATTTACTGCCGAGAACGGCAATTCAGGCACCTTTTACCTCCATCCCAACTACACCGGAGCCGTCCGCCTGGCCGAAATCTGGACGGAGAGCCTTCTGGAACTCATCAAAGCCGACGGTGTGAAGGTAAAGTCTGCCGGCCGTTCCTCTCGTTCCCGTTAGTGATAAGGCGTTCAAAAGGAGACATATACCAAATAAAAATCTAATTGTTAAGCCATTAAGGTGATGAGCCGACGTTCGTCACCTTATTTTATTTTCCCCCTTCATTTTTTTTATTTTTTCTTCTTTTTGTTGGGAAAAAAGTTGTATCTTCGCGGCGTAAAATGATGCTTAATACGAAGAGAGTTTATAATTATTTTATTAATCAAATTATTATGTTCAAAAAACTGCGTTTCTTTTTGGCAGCTGCACTGATGTTTATCTCCGCAGCCGCAAGTGCTCAGATTACCACATCGGCTCTGGCCGGTAAGGTTGTCGACAGTTCCGATGAAGCCGTTATCGGTGCTACCATTCTGGCCGTTCACACGCCCTCCGGTACGCAGTACGGTGCCATCACTAACATCGACGGTCGCTACTCCATTCAGGGTATGCGCGCCGGCGGTCCTTACAGGGTGACCATCTCCTACGTTGGCTATCAGACAGCCAGCTATCAGGATGTCACGCTCGTTCTCGGTGAGACCTACGTGCTTAACCACAAGATGAAAGAGACAGCCGAGCTGCTTGACGAAGTCGTTATCTCGGCTACGGCCACCAAGTTCAACACAGCCAAGACGGGTGCTGTGACGAACATCAACAACCAGCAGATTGCTGCGCTGCCTACGGTGAGCCGTAACATCACCGACGTGACGCGCCTCTCGCCTTACGGCGGCAATGGCATGAGCTTCGCCGGCACCGACGGCCGTAACGCCAACTTCACCGTCGACGGTGCTAACTTTAACAACAACTTCGGCCTGAGCGACAAGCTCCCCGGTGGCGGCAGTCCTATCTCCATCGATGCCATCGAGGAACTGCAAGTCGTCATCAGCCCGTACGACGTCCGTCAGACCAACTTCATCGGTGGTGGCGTGAACGCCATCACCAAGTCGGGTACGAACACCGTGAAGGGAACGGCCTACGTCTATCACCGCAACGAGAACATGCGCGGCGATGCCGTTGACGGCGACCAGATTACCGGTGCACGTGCCGTTGACCGCAGCACCACCTACGGCGTGACCCTCGGTGCCCCCATCATCAAGAACAAGCTGTTCTTCTTCGGCAACTTTGAATACTCGAAGATTCCCACCATCGCCAACCGTTGGAGAGGCTCTGACAATGGCGTGGCTGTGCCCAACGACTACATCTCACGCACCAAGAATGCCGACCTGAAGGCCGTCTCGGAATACATGGCCAGCAAGTATGGCTATCAGACGGGCTCCTACACCGATTTCCCCGCTGACGAAAGCAACATGAAGGCGCTGGCTCGCTTGGACTGGAACATCACCGACAAGCACCACCTCGCCCTCCGCTACAACTACACGCTGAATAAGGCTTGGAACGCGCCCAACGCCAGCTCCATGGACGGCGGTACTCGTATGTCAGGCGCCCGTACATCGCAGTACTCCATGTCGTATGCCAACTCGATGTACTCCATGAACAACCTCGTTCACTCAGTCTCCCTCGACCTTAACAGCCGCATCACTGAGAAGCTCTCCAACCAGTTCCTGGCTACCTATTCGAAGCTGGACGACGTCCGTGGCTCCACCTCCGACGAATTCCCCTTCATCGACATCACGAAGGATGGCAACAACTACATTGCCCTCGGCTACGAGCTCTTCACCTGGAACAACGCTGTCCACAACACCGTCGGCAACATCCGCGACGACATCACGTACAACATGGGCAGTCACAAGATCATGGCTGGCGTGAGCTACGAGTATCAGATGGCTGACAACCAGTACATGCGTAACGGTACAGGTTACTACCGCTACAACTGGGAAGACGGCATGACCGTTGACCAGCTTTTCACCCAAGCGCCTGAAATTGTCTGCCTCACCTACGGCTACAACGGCGAAAAAACCCCTGCTGCCCGTGTGCAGTTCCACAAGGCTGGCCTCTATGTGCAGGACGACTGGGACGTGACGCGCCAGTTCAAGCTCACCGCCGGCCTGCGTCTCGACGGACTGTTCTTCGACAATGGCGACCTGATGACCAACAAGGCCATCTATGACCTTGAGTATTACGACCGCGACAACAACCTCCGTCGTATCGATACCGGCCGCTGGCCTAACTCGAACGTCAACGTTTCTCCGCGTCTCGGCTTCACTTGGGACGTGGTTGGCGACAAGAGCTTCGTGGTTCGCGGTGGTTCCGGCCTCTTCCTGGGCCGTCTGCCCCTCGTATTCTTCACCAACATGCCTACCAACGGCGGTATGGTGCAGTATCAGGCACAGCTCAATGCTAAAACTAAGGTCTTTGATGGTGCAAAGAATGAAGAGGTTATTAAAGGTTACACAGGTGCTTACACGAGCGATTCAAAGGGTAATCGCTATATGGATATGAACCAGTTTGCCGGCGGTCTTGTGACAGAGAATGGCAAAGCTACTGTGGATGCCCTTTACAACAAACTCACGAGCATGGGTTATCCCTCAACCATCACTCCTGAGGACGGTGCGAAGCCCTCTTCCATCTCGGCTGTTGACCCCAACTTCAAAATGCCGCAGGTATGGAAGACCTCTCTTGCCTTCGACTACTCGTTCCCGACTGACTTCCCCCTCAGCGTATCGGCTGAAGGTATCTTCAACAAGACTATCAACGCTGTCTGCATCTCCGACTGGAGCGTGAAGCCCGTGGCTGGTTTCGCCCGTCTGAACGGTGCTGACAACCGTCCTCTCTATCCCGCTGACTTCCGCACCACCACCAAGGCCTTCGTCCTTGAGAACACCGACCAGGGCTACGGCTGGAGTGCCAATGTGCAGATCAATGCTCGTCCCATCGAGAGCCTCAGCTTGATGGCTGCCTATACCCACACCGTCTCCAAGGAGATTACCGGCATGCCCGGTTCGGCTGCTGAGAGTGCCTTCACTTATGTTCCTACTTACGAAGGCCCCAACAACATCCGTCTCCACAACTCACAGTATGTCACTCCTGACCGTGCCGTAGCCAGCGCTACCCACCACGACAAGAGCGGCAACCACTACAGCCTCATCTACGAGGCATGGCGTGGCGGCTACAACTACTCCTACATGACCACCAACGACATGAACGGCGACGGCTACAACTACGATGCCATCTTCATCCCCACCCAGCGTCAGGTCGACAATGGCGACTTCCGCTTCGTCTCCGACGACGATGCTCAGCGCTTCATGGCTTTCGTTCACAACGACAGCTACCTCAGCAAGCATCAGGGCGAGTATGCCGAAGGTTACACCGTCTACAGCCCGTGGGTACACCGCTTCGACGTCAGCTACAAGCACGACTTCAAGGCTCGCGTGGGTAAGAACACCAACATCCTCCAGCTCTCATGCGACATCAAGAACATCGCTAACCTCTTCAACTCCAGCTGGGGTGTCAGCAAGTACCTCAATCCTGCCATCGGCAGCGATGCCCGCATCCTCAAGTACGAAGGTGTTGACAAGGACGGCTATGCCGTATTCTCTACGCCTGCTGCCATCAGCGGCGACACCCAGACCTTCGTCCCCAACCACGCTCTTGGCCAGTGCTGGTATGCCTCCGTCGGTCTTAAGTACATCTTTAATTAATTCATAAAAAGTAGAAACAGACTATGAAACTCAGATATTCTATTGCAGCCATTGCATCGCTGCTGCTGTTTGCCACCAGCTGCCAGGAGGAGAACATTCCTACTCAGCTTGATGAAATTCAGGTTTCCACTTCCTACATTTCCCTGCCTATGAGCGGTGGCAAAGCCGAACTGGTCGTCAAGGCTGCCGAGGCTTGGGAGTTCGAGAAACTCTTCTCTGTTAAGACGGGCGAGAAAGACGCCGACGGCAAGGACATCTACGTCAAGCAGCCGCTTCCCACATGGCTGAATGCCGATAAGACCTCTGGTGGTGCTGGCGAGACAACTATCATCTTCACCGCTCCTGAGACCCTTGACGGACGCAACACCGAACTCCACATCGTTTGTGCCGGTGCTACCCAGTACATCAACGTCATCCAGGGCGTAGCCGGTGTTTCACCCGCTACCTGCGCCGAGGTTATCGCCGGCCCCGACAGCAAGACTTATCGTGTCACCGGTGTCTGCACCCGTATCGCCAACACCAACTATGGCAACTGGTACCTCCAGGATGCTACGGGCGAAATCTACATCTACGGTACGGTTGATGCTACGGGCAAGTACAATTGGGCCAGCTTCGGCATTGAGGTCGGCGACGAGGTTACCGTCGAAGGTCCGAAGACCACCTACAACGGCACCGTCGAGCTCGTTGACGCCAGCGTTGTCAAGGTCAGCAAATCCCTCATCAAGGTGGCCAGCGTCACTCCTGAGGATGCCATCCTGCCTATCGAAGGCGGCGAGTTCGCTGTCGAGCTCACCTGCAAAGGTAACGGCGTGACCGTTTCTATCCCCGACGATGCCAAAGAATGGCTTTCCATCGCCTCCATCGAAAGCAGCGCTTCGGCAGCTACGGTTATCTTCAAGGCTGCTGCCAACCAGGGCGGCGACCGTGGTACTACCCTCACGTTCAACACCACCGATGGTAAGAAGAGCTACAGCGCCCAGACCACCCTCGCTCAAAAGGGTGCCATCCTCGAAGTGACTGTGGCCGACTTCCTCGCTGCCGAGGTCGGCACCGTTCAGTATCGCCTCACAGGTATCATCACCGATCTCTATGCCAGCGACAAGCAAGGTAAGAGCTTCTATATTCAGGATTTCTCGGACAAGACCCTCGTTTATCGTGCTGAAGGCTTCATTGAAGCTGGTGCCAAGGTGGGTGATATTGTCACGGTTGTAGGTCAACGTGGTGCTTACAAGGATAGCCCTCAGATGGTCAGCGGCACATTCGAAGAACTTAAGTATGCAGTTTCTCCCATCTCTGTGGCTGATTTCCGCAATCTTCCCGATAACACGGAAGCCTTCTATATGCTGACTGGCACGGTCACTCAGCCTACAGAAGACAACACAAAGTGGGATCTTGAAAAGTACGGCAATTTCGACCTTACTGACGAAACCGGCTCTGTATATATCTACGGTGTCTATGTCGGTTGGGGCGGCAAGAAGGGTGAGTTTGGTCCTCTTGGAGTGAAGGAAGGCGATGAACTTACCATTGTTGCCTACAAGACTTCCTACAAGGGCCTCACCGAAGGTGTCGGCTACTATTTCTCACACAAAGCAGCCGAATAATTCTCTCCCCTCGCAGGGAATTATCCCTGACTATCAAGCAAAAGCGCAGCCTGTCTAGGCTGCGCTTTTTAGACAGTATTATTGAACTTCAGTTAAGTCAACCATACCCATGAAAACAATGAAACCCAGATTCCTTAACATCACCAGCGGTATAAAAATGATTAGCGCACTCACCTTGCTGTTCATGCTGCTGCCGATGTCTGCCTTGGCAGAAATAAACATTATTCCCCTGCCTACCCGTGCAGTGGAGATGGAGGGCTCATTTGTCCTCTCCCCCAATGCCACCATAGCCTACACCCACAAGAGCCTGTTGCCTGCGGCTGAGTACCTCAGGGAAAAGTTGCGCCCTGCTACTGGCTACGACCTGCCCCTTCGCAAGGGCAAGAAGGCCGACATCGTGCTCAGCCTCAACCCCCGCTGCGAGGCTGGTGCCGAAGGCTACAAGCTAACCGCCACAGCCGATGGTGTGGTCATAGAAGCCGCTGCCTATAGAGGTATCGTACACGGCATTGCCACCTTGCGCCAACTGCTGCCCTATCAGGTGGAAGCCTCTACCCTGCAGCCCTACGTCACATGGAGGATTCCGGCTGTGGAGATTGAGGATGCACCCAACTTCGAATGGCGCGGCATCATGCTCGACCCCGTACGCCACTTCTTTACCATCGAGGAGACGAAGCGCCTGCTGGATGCGATGGCGCTGTACAAGTTCAGCAAATTCCACTGGCACCTCATCGACTCGCAAGCATGGCGTCTGGAGATCAAGCAGTACCCGTTACTGACCGACAAGGGCGCGTGGCGCGACCCCGAAAAGGAGTACTGGGACGTGCGCTGCAACAAACTCGCGGAGGAAACCGGCAACCCCCGCATGGCTGTTCCCCTATCAGGTGACCGCACCCGCCTGCATGATGGAGTGCTGGAATACGGCGGCTACTACACCCAGGACGAGGTAAGGGAACTGGTCTCCTACGCTGCCGTGAGGGGCATTGACATTGTGCCTGAATTCGATGTGCCGGGCCATAGCTACGCCGAGACACAATGCTACCCTTGGCTCTCGTGCAACGACGACGGACGCGACCCCATCTGCGTGGGTAAGGAGACCTCGCTGGAGTTCTGCCGCAACGTCTATAAGGAGATTTTCGACCTCTTCCCCTACGAATATGTGGAGATTGGCGGCGACGAGGTGAATCGCTCGGCATGGAAGACGTGTCCCCGTTGTCAGCAACGCATCAAAGACCTCGAGCTGAAGGACGAGGCAGAACTACAGTCGTGGTTCACCTGCACCATGGAGAAGTACTTCAATGAGAATGGCAAGAAGCTCATCGGCTGGGACGAAATCCTGGAGGGTGGTGTTAGCAAGTCGGCAACCATCAACTGGTGGCGTGGCGACCATACCGACGTCGTACAGCGCTCTACTAACGGCGGCAACGAGGTCATCCTCTGCCCCACCACCTTCTGCTACTTCGACTACGACCAGGATAACAACACCCTGAAAGCCCTCTACACGGGCGACATCGTCCCCACCGATCTGACGGAGAAGCAGCTGCAGCTGATTAAAGGCATGCAGGGAAACATCTGGGGCGAGCGAATCCCCACTGAGGCACAAATGCAATACATGGTGTTTCCGCGCGCCTTGGCACTTGCCGAAAAGGCTTGGACGCCGGGCAACCAGCAGCAATGGGACGACTTCCTGCCCCGTCTGCTGAAGCATGTTGACCGCCTGCAAGTGATAGGCATAGCCCAACGTCCATTGAAGGAACAAGTCCAGTAAAACATAAAACTATTGGCTACGTCAAGGGTGTTCGGACGGATATCCTTAGGAAAACGGTAAATAATTCGTCAAATTATTTCCCGTTTTCTTTATTTTTTGTAATTTTGCCGCCCGAAAAGTATTGTTTTGTTATGGATAACGGTTTTGTGAGCACTAGAGGAAGTGCCACACGAATGGATTTTTTTCAGTCGGTGCTACAGGGCATCGGAGACGACGGAGGACTGTTGATGCCTGCGTTCGACCTGCCTCAGCTTGATTTGACTTCGCTACAAGGACTCTCGTATGAAGCCCTTGCCACACGTATTATCGCAACGTTTGCACCCGAAGGGACGGAACCGCTGATTGCGGCAGCCTGCGCCAAGGCTTACGCTCGCAAGTCGTTTCCCAAGGAGGTGGTTTCCGTCGTCCAAGCGGGTGATGTCCACATTGCCGAGCTGTTCCATGGGCCTACAGCAGCGTTCAAGGATATGGCCCTTCAGCTGTTGCCACATCTGCTGACTCTTTCGCTCAAGCAGAGGGGCGAAAATCGTCAGGCGCTGATACTGGCTGCCACATCCGGTGATACGGGGAAGGCTGCCCTCGAAGGTTTTGCCGATGTGGAGGGCACAATGATCAAGGTGTTCTACCCCGATGAGGGCGTCGCGCCCGTGCAGCGTCAGCAGATGGTCACCCAGCACGGGAAGAATGTCGAGGTCGTTGCCATTCGGGGCAACTTCGACGATGCCCAGCGTGCCGTCAAGGAGGCGTTCGCTTCGCCCAGCCTACAGCGGGATTGTGAAGAAAAAAAAATCTTCCTCACCTCGGCCAACTCCATCAACGTGGGGCGACTGGTGCCTCAGATAGTCTATTACTTCCATGCCTATCTGCAGTTAGTGGCAAAGGGAGTCATCGCCTTGGGCCAAGGCATCAACGTGGCCGTTCCATCGGGCAACTTCGGCAATTGTCTGGCTGGCGTGATGGCGCAGCGAATGGGAGTACCCATCCGTCGTTTCATCGTGGCATCGAACCGCAACAACGTGCTGACGGGCTTCTTCTCTACCGGATGCTATGATGTCCGGCGCCCCTTCTATAAAACCATCGCCCCTGCTATGGACATCCTTGTCAGCAGCAATCTGGAACGGCTGCTCAGCCTACTCTATTGCGATTCCTCAAAGGTGGCAAATTGCATGAACAATCTGCGCGACACAGGACGCTATTGGGTTGATGGAGAAATGCTGGAGCGTCTGCACGAGTCGTTTGCAACGGGCTGGCTGACGGACGAGGAGATTATTAACACTATCCACACCTACTATCACACGACGGGCTATCTGGCCGACACCCATACCGCTGTGGCATTGGGGGTTTACGACCGCTACCGTCAGCAAACAGCCGACAACACACCTACGGTGGTAATGGCCACAGCCTCGCCCTATAAGTTTCCTGCCAGCGTATGCAAAGCTGTCACGGGCAGGGAAGTCCCCGAGGAACTGGCCACAGAGGTACTATGGCGTACTACTGGGCAACCCGTCCCCGAGGCACTTCAGGACATCATGGACCGCCCCGTACTGCACAACAAGGTCATTGACCGAAACCAGATTGTTTCACACATAGCCGAAAGCATAGGATGAAAGTAAAAGTAAGAGTTCCCGCCACGAGTGCCAATCTGGGCCCGGGCTTCGATGTGGCCGGCGTGGCCGTATCACTATATAACACGTTTACCTTCGAACTTATTGACGAAGGGCTGGAGATTACAGGCTGTCCCGAACAGTTTGCAGGCGAAGATAACCTGACCTACGAAGCCTTCTGCGAGGGAGCCAAGGAGGTGGGGCTCGAGTTCACAGGCCTGCGCATCGAGTGCAAGGACGAGGTGCCCTACACACGCGGCCTTGGATCGTCATCTACCTGCATCGTGGCCGGACTGGTAGGAGCTTTTGCCTTCAAGGGACGTTACAACGACCGTCAGGACATCCTCAACCTGGCCACACGCATCGAGGGACACCCCGACAATGTTGCTCCAGCTATTTTCGGCGGGCTCACCGTTTCGGTCAATGCCGATACTGTCACCACGCTCAACATCCCCGTGAAGAACGACTATCGGTTCGTGGCCTTCATTCCACCTTTCACGCTCTCCACGCAGTTGTCGCGCTCGGTGTTGCCCGACGTGGTGTCGCGAAAGGATGCCATCGGAAACATCTCGCATCTGAGCCTGCTGGTAGCCTCGCTCATCAACGGACACGACGAGGGCTTGCGCATCGGCTTCCACGACCATCTCCATCAGCCCTATCGCGGCAGCCTCATCAAAGGATACGACGAGATTATGCACCATTTGGAGCAGGACGAGCAGGTGCTTGGCTGCTACCTGAGCGGAGCGGGCCCGACGTTGATGGCTGTCATCCGTGCCGACGACCTTATGGGCGTGGTGCGCTTGAAGGAGGCGATGCACGACTGCCTCAATGGCTGGGAAGTGATGAAGCTGGAGATGGACCGGCAGGGATATGTCTGCGACTTTGAGTAAAAAATCCTTGATTTTTTGAAATAGTTGTTGGTTTTTTTGGGCATACGGCAGAAATGGCGTACTTTTGCCCACGCATGAAAAAGAAACTGTTTTTGTGGCTCATTGCAGCGTTGTGTCTGTGGGCTGGTGTGCCTGCAGGGGCACAGACGTATGCCGAGTACGTTGATAGTGCGTATGCCGCGCTGGAGCGCGACGACCTCGACCGCGCGGCTGACTTTGTGAAGAAAGCTATTGAGCACGACCCTACCAACGAGCACAACGTGCTGCTCTTTGCCAATCTTGGCTCCATACAGAAACGGCAGGGGCTGCTGAAGGAGGCTGCTGAGAGCTACTCGCTGGCGCTGAACTACAAGCCGACGGCTATGCCCATCCTGCTTGCGCGGGCTGCCACCTACATGGAGTTAGGCAACGAGGACAAGGCCTACGTCGATTACTGCAACGTGCTTGACCAAGACATCGAGAACCGCGAGGCGCTGACCTTCCGCGCCTATATTGCTGTCCACCAACGTTTATTCGACGTAGCGCGAGCCGACTACGGACGTCTGCTGACGCTCGACCCCAACGATGCCAACTCTCGCTTCGGGCTGGCGTTGCTGAACCAGAAGCAGGGTCGTTTGGTGGAGGCCACGGAGCAGCTCTCGGCCCTCATTGCCGAATACCCGAAGGAGCCTGACTACCTCGTAGCACGTGCCAACGTCCTTGCCGACCGCGAGCTCTATGACCTGGCGCTACTCGACATGGAATCGGCCCTGAAGCTCACACCCCAAGACCCCTATGCCTACGTCACCCGTGCAGCCATCTACCTCCGCATGGGGCGTCACAAACGGCAGGCACGTGCCGACCTCGACCGAGCCATGCAACTCGGCCTCTCACGCGCCGACCTTGCCGACTTATACAACAAATTATAATTATATGAAAAAGTCTTTTGGAATTATCGCTATGACAATGATGATGCTTGCATCGTGTGGCGGCGGCGAGAAGCCCGCTACGGAGTTTGAGTATGCCAATGAGAAGTTTGCCGACCTGCAGATGCTACGCTACGAGGTGAAGGGCTGGGACGGACTCTCGCTCAATCAGAAGAAGCTGGTCTATTACCTCACGGAAGCGGCGTTGAGCGGGCGCGACATCCTCTTCGACCAGAACGGCAAGTACAACCTTCGCATCCGCAATATCTTAGAAACCATCTACACCAATAAAGCTCTTGACCACAACACCGACGAGATGCGTGCCCTTGAGGTCTATCTGAAGCGCGTGTGGTTCTCCAACGGCATTCACCACCACTACGGCGAACTGAAGTTCCTGCCCGACTTCTCGGAGCAATGGTTCCGCCAGACGGTAATGGCCAACCCCAACCATTTCCCCGCCTCCTACGAGGGACAGACGGTTGAGCAGTTCCTCGATGAAATCTGCCCCGTCATATTCGACCCGAACGTGCTGCCCAAGAAAGTCAATCAGGCTGACGGCGAGGACCTTATCCTTACCTCCGCAGGCAACTATTACGGCGATGGTGTGACGCAGGCCGAGGCCGAGGCCTTCTACGAGGCGCAGAAGGACACACTCAACCCCGAGCCCGTGATGTACGGTATGAACAGCCGCCTCGTCAAAGAAGACGGCAAGCTCGTGGAGAAGGTGTGGAAGGTGGACGGCCTCTACGGACAGGCTATCGAGCGCATCGTTTTCTGGCTTCGCAAGGCAGCCGAAATGGCTGAGAATGACACCCAGCGCGCAGTCATCAACAAACTCATCCAATTCTATACCGACGGCGACCTCAAGACCTTCGACGACTACTGCATCGCCTGGGTCAAGGACCTCGACAGCCGCATCGATTTTGTCAACGGTTTTACGGAGAGCTACGGCGACCCGCTCGGCATGAAAGCCAGCTGGGAGAGCATCGTCAACTTCAAGGATCTCGAGGCCACGCGCCGTACCGAGACCATCAGCGCCAACGCCCAGTGGTTCGAGGACCACTCGCCCGTTGACCCCCGCTTCAAGAAAGAGGAGTGCAAGGGTATTAGCGCCAAGGTCATTACCGCAGCCATCCTCGCGGGCGACCTCTATCCCTCTACCGCCATCGGCATCAACCTGCCCAACAGCGATTGGGTACGTGCCGCTCACGGCTCGAAGTCCGTCACCATTGGCAACCTCACCGAGGCCTATGCGAAGGCCGCTCACGGCAACGGCTTCAACGAGGAGTTCGTCTATAGCGACAAGGAACGTGCCCTCATCGACAAGTACGACGCCATTACCGACGACCTCCACACCGACCTCCACGAATGTCTGGGGCACGGCTCGGGCAAGCTGCTGCCGGGCACCAGCTCCGAAGCCCTCAAGGCCTATGGCAGCACCATTGAGGAAGCGCGCGCTGACCTCTTCGGCCTCTACTACGTGGGCGACAAAAAACTGCTCGACCTCGGCTTGCTCCCCTCGAAGGACGCTTTCAAGGCACAGTACTACACCTACATGATGAACGGCCTGATGACACAGCTCGTACGCATCGAGCCTGGCAACGACATAGAGGAAGCCCATATGCGCAACCGTTCTCTCGTGGCCCACTGGTGCTTCGAGAAGGGACAGAAAGACCGCGTGGTGGAGATGGTGAAGCAGGACGGCAAGACCTACGTCCGCATCAACGACTACCGCAAGCTGCGCAACCTCTTCGGCGAGCTGCTGGCTGAAATCCAGCGCATCAAGAGCGAGGGCGACTTCGAGGCTGCCCGCGACCTGGTGGAGACCTACGCCGTGAAGGTTGACCCCACGCTCCATGCCGAGGTGCTGGCTCGTTACAAGGCGCTCAACCTCGCCCCCTACAAGGGCTTCATCAACCCCGTCTATACCCCCGTTGTGGACAAGGACGGCAACATTACCGACGTCACCATCGATTATACCGAGACGTTTGCCGACCAGAACCTCCGCTACAGCCGCGACTACGCAACACTTCCAGTCGTCAATTAATGTAGTGCCTAAAGATATACTAACTAAAAAAATCAGAGAACTAATTATAGAAAAATATGGGAAAAGGGTAAACAAATATAGGGGAGAAAACTCCCCTATCAAACTACAGTCACCGTGGTGCTAAGTTTCCCTGAGCTAAGCAGGTATTCGCTCGAAGGTATCTGAACCTATAAGGCCCAACGTTCCCTAAGAACTTAGAATAGAAAAACTATTCTCGGTGCAAAATTATAAATAAATAGTAATAGATTATATTTTTTCTTTTCTTTTTTTCTCTTTCAGGTTTAATAAGAATTAAGAGTTAAGAAAAAATGTCTTGTATGCAGCCTTTCATCTTCACCCCGTTTACGGTACTATTTTTCTTAACTCTTAATTCTTAACAAAAAATGTCCTCCCTGAATGAGATAAAGTCCGAGCTGAGGCTCTATATGAACGGCCCGCTGGCGCAGAGCCTCCGCGAGCGGGGGCTGAAGTACCACCTTATCTTCGGCGTGGAACTGCCTCGGCTGAAGGAGATTGCCTCGAAGTACGAGAAAGACCACGCCCTGGCGCAAGCCCTTTGGAAAGAGGACATCCGCGAATGCCGCATCCTTGCCGGCTACCTCCAGCCTGCCGACACGTTCCTCCCTGAGATTGCCGACATCTGGCTTGAGGCCATGCACGACACCGAAATCATCGACTATACCTGCATGAACCTCTTCCGTCGCCTGCCCTACGCCAAAGACAAGGCGTTCCAGTGGATGGCGTCGGAGGCCGTGCTGACGCAGTATGCCGGTTTCCGCCTGATGGCACATCTGCTCCGCGGCCAGGACGCCCCCCTCTCCTCGCAGGACAAGGACGAGCTCCTCGACCAAGCTGAAGCAGCAGCCTCCTCCGACAGCTCCCTCCTTTGTCAAGTCGCCCGCGATGTCCTCGACAAAGTATAATTATTGATGCGTGACGGGTCTAAAACCCTTCATTCCTATATAAAAGTGGCGTTTGCCGAGCGGTTTCCTTTTTGGGTTGTCATTCGCTAGTCCGAAAACGCACTACGTCTGCGTCAGAACGCACTACGTCCGCACATAGACGCACTACGTCGTGCGGGCGACGTAGTGCGTTAAGCGCTCAGTCCAAGGGGCTGGCGTCACAGCCCAAGCATCTGACAAAAACCCTCCCGACCGAATGACATCCCAAAAAGCAAACTACGCAAGAACGGGCATTTCTATAGTGGAATGGAGGGTTCAGAGGTTGTCAGCCGTGCAAAGGGCCGGCTAATCTCGCAGAAGGCCCTTCTGTTCTGGCAGAAGGGCCTTCTGATTTGGCGAAAGGCCTTTCTAATTGGCTAGAAAAAAAGAGTTTTTTCCAACAGGTATCGGGGGTGTCGGTGGGTACGCGTACAGATGTGATTTTCAAACGAAAAGCCACCGACACCTCAGAGAGGGGGTATCGGTGGATTATTGGCTGGAAGCCAACGGCTTCTCCCTTCCCACCGACACCCCCGATACCCCTTGGAAAAAACTACATATTATATCGAGCTCACATATCTAAAGTAGTGGATTTTGCGTTACGCTACAGATTTATTCCGCTGGGCAGGAGGAGCACTCCTGCGCGATTTATTTTAGAAAATAGACGTTTTCACTACTGTCCGGAGAAATTTGGCCATAGGCAAAGTTGACCCAAATCTTGGACTCTATTTAAGTTAGAATTACGTTTGAAAATCTCTTGGATAGGCTCTCTTTCAAACAGGACAAGTCCTATTGATTGAGCCAAAATGTAAAGTTCACAATCAATATGGAATTCTTTCTTGGCAATAACCAGAAGCAAGTACGTACATACAGCAATCCATATTTGCGTGTACACGGCGTTCTGTGTCGTCCCATAGAAAGACTTCACGTGAAGCCTCCCTTAACCAATCAAACGGAGTTTTTCTCCGGACAGCAGTGAGACGTTTTATTATTTTTGTGTTGGAAATGCCATTTATCTCCATTATCTTTGCAGACGGAAAAACTCCTTGACTCCATATCCCTGATATACGCAATATACGTTATGGTTAGAAGTGAAACAACAATAGAAAAGATGAATATCAGGTCTATTAAAATGAGAAAAACAATATATCTGTTCATCGTAACACTTGCATTAAATGGCTGTGTCATGACGCAGACACACAAATCGCTGGTGCCCAGCAAACCCTCTGCTGTCCCCGACTATTTCTCCACCTGGAACATCCAGGGATATGTAGTGAGTTATGACGGATCTGCTACCGCTCGTGTAATGACGGAACAATATATGTTCGGCGACGGGGAGTTGG